>Ga0194124_10002217_pt1 | contig 22344 bp, 34 predicted proteins | sample TA2KigCas0mmetaG_FD_148605 | JGI IMG/M metagenome (GOLD analysis project Ga0194124, IMG submission 148605) | Freshwater microbial communities from Lake Tanganyika, Tanzania - TA2015031 Kigoma Deep Cast 0m | ecosystem: Environmental > Aquatic > Freshwater > Lake | place: Tanzania: Lake...
CCTCCGAGTCGGTGTCGACGGAGTTTTGTCTGTTTGTGGGATCTTGCAGACGCGTCTCTCTCTTCTCAAACCCCAGATTTTGAGTTGGATCGGCATATCGCTGTGAGAACTCCTGGAATGAGAACGAGCGATGGCGCAAGATCTGACGCGCTATGTCGCGCGTAGTGGTGATCTCCATTACGGCGTGCGCCATCTCAAATGGTGACCAATGGTTGTTCCTGATAAGATATTTCAGAAGCCTGGGTGCAGTCTCAGTGTTGCTCTGATTAGACGGATTAGATACTCTAGCTACGTACGATATTAGCTCATCGGTGGTCTCTATCTCGGTTATCGTTGGGCGCGTAACTGCCACCAAGCTCGCGTGATGCATCGGTATATCCTCTAATGAACTCAACGAGCGGCTTCTTGCTCGCGAGCTTGTTGTACAAAAATATCAGGTTAGGATACGCGTAGTCGCGGCCGGCCATTTCATCGATCGCCGCGTGCTTTCCATCGAGTCGGGCGTAGAACAGTTCTTGATCTTTCAGTTTGCTACGCGCTTCCACCTGCTCAGCTCCATCTCTGCTTTTAGACCGACGTGAGTGTTCTCGTCAATGACTCTAGCTATCTGATCGCCAGACATGCCGGCATATCTTACCATATCATTCACGTCCTTGTAAATGATATTTTCGGGCCAAAAGCAAACTTTAAAACCTTGTCTGATAGCCTTCTTCATCTTATCCACGGTTTCTTTAGACCTACGCTCGTTATCATATACGATCACCATATCGTTTCTGTCGACTACCGAGGTGGCCAGCATTAGATCGCCGCCAGCCGTAGCTATAGAGTTCTTTAAGAACAGACTATCGATAGGTCCCTCGACCACATAGGTCTTACCCGGCTTAAGCGTGTCTAGACCAAAGATCTTCGGAACACTGTCGTCTAGAACTATGGTTATGTACCTAGTAAGTGATCGATCGTTAAGAGACCTTCCCTGAAGTGCATGCCCTTTAGATTTAGAGTCTATGAACGGAATCACGAGTCGACGCTCATCGGCTGCTAATGCCGAATCGGAGAACTTACCAGGTATAAGTCCATTAACATACTTACAAAACTTATCAGCTACAAATAGTCTATAGTGAGACTCGGGAGGTATCATGCGCGAGACCACATAGCGCTTTATCGGATCGTCGTGGTGAAGCGCGCTGACTCGAGTAAGTCTAGTCAAAGCGTTTGACTTCTCAAACACTGGTCTAAAATTAAGCGCCATCGATGGCGGCTTCTGAACAAAACTATCGACTCCACCACGCATGCGCTCGAGCTTCATCTCAGTATATATGGCCGGATCTATGGTCTGAATAAATCTTGCTAGATTCATAGACGCGCCGCAGTTATGACAGAAGAATCTAACACCACCACTCTTCTCAAAGATCCAGCCGCGCGCTTTGGTCTTACTCTTTTTAGAGTCACCACAGATCGGACACCTGAAGTTGTAAAGAGAAGCTGACTTGCGCTTGAAGCCCGCAAGCCTAGATGATATCAGACCGATGTACTTGCTCTCGATCCAGTCCATAAAACACACACCATGTAGATGATATAGATCTATTATAACACTACAAGATCATATTGTAAACTACTATTTTATTAGTTGTAGAAAATTTATGGCCAAAGTAGCTATAGATATTATAATGCTGATGCCCACGCTAGCACCAATTCCAATCCATATATAGCGTGATAAGCTGGTGATCTTATCATTCAATCTGTTATGTTGAGCTGCGCTATTTTCAGCGTTCTTTCGTATCTCATGCATAATATTGTTGGTCTTCATATCAATCGCCTGATATAAATCGCTGGTGACCTCGTGTATCTCGATCCTTCTCTTTTCTATGTCTTCTCCAAACGTATCGTGCTTTTTCTCATGTTGATTTAGACGCTCTTCATGAACCGCCAGCATCTTGCTGATATCACCGTGAATATCAGCCAACTTTTCGATCGCGCGTCTTATGTCAGACACTCTGCTAGCTACCATTACTATGTCGACTTTCTTTTGAACATAGAATATTTCTTCAGTTTACGCTTACCGACCTGAAGAAGTGGGTCGTAAGTATCTATGTTGCCGGATCCCGCGGTAGAAGATGAAGATCCCATGGCATTTACTGGAGCAGTAGAGTCTGTTTCGTTAACGACACCTTTGTCGCGCTTACGATTGTAAGCCTTCTTACTATTTACAACGCGCCGGCCGAAGCGCTTGTCTTTAAACAGCTCTAGAGCCCGACGGGCAGTTCTATCTGTTTTCTTCTTGGACATTAAATCTTCCTCAGTTTATTTACTATGCTTTTGTCCATCGATATCATATCTAAATCGATCACAAATTGGTCTCTTATATTATATAGCTTGTCAGGGAGGACGTTCAATAGAACCAAGAAGGGCATGATGCAGTTAAAATAATCACCAAGCTTTAGATAAAGTATTCTACAGACATGCTCAGCACTAAACATGTTATTTAATACTATAATATGATTTAGAATCAACCGCTCCTTCAGCTCACCCGTCTCGATGTATCGCGTCAGAAGCTTCTTTATATATTTTATTCTTTTCAGATCTTCTAGAAATTCGTCGGTCGAACAGCAGAATGAATTATCGTAGTGCTTGGCCGCGTATATCAGAAAGTTATCATCATTTAAATTATCGATCATATTTTTAAGTCAAACGTACTTTTACATCCCCAGACGCGTTGTGGTATAGACCATACAGAACTACTCCTGCAGCATTGGCAACAGTATCGTTTGCATATGGTCCGGACACGAGGTTTTTCGTAAAGTTCCTAACTGTTATCGTGCGCGTAGATGGTGAAGACGTGTTGGCCTGATACAGGAACACTAAACGATCTGAGCTTGCTATAGTATTAGACGTAGCAAGCTCAGATGTCTTTTTTGCATTGTCGGTCATATTAAACTATCCTGGCTGGATTATCTGCCCGGATATAGAGTATTATCCGAGGAAGCATCAGCGACTGTATCAGTCGCGCCAACTACACCCGTTGAAGATGTAGTGTTAGATCCCAGTGAGCCCATGGCCACAAGAGTCTCTGAATGTACGCGGCCCGCTCGGCCACCAGCTGTTACGGAAATCTGCGTTACTGTTGTATTACCTGCCGCAGTACCACCGCTTGAGTTGGTAATTGCTAGATTAGACGTTGGAATCGATGTTACAAGGAATCCCGCGCCAGCGTTAGAAATCGAAAAGCTTAGATTACCGCCGGTTGAATTGGTAGTAAATGTAACAGTAGCATTACCACCGGCCTGCGTAGACCTTACAACTAGAACGTCGGCATTATTATATGCTGTCATTCCCGTTACGTTGGCGGAGACTGAAACTACTGGACCCGTACCAGCCTTACGATAAACCCAGCCGGCATGAGCTGGATGCTCCGCCGAATTATTTACGACATTGTTTGCCATTTCAACGACGCTTACGCCGAAGATGCCAGTTGACATATTTGAGATGAAAGCACCAGGCGTCACATTGCTGAATAGCGTAACATCAACGCCTGCTCGTGATCCGGCCGATGTGTTACCAAAATGCGCATTAGCGGCCATGCTTACAGTCGCTCCCGCTCCCTTGACTAGCGCATAGGTACCGATCGGCGCGCCGGTCGACGTCTCTTTAGTTGTCGTGCTGTTGGCGGTAACAGCCTGATCGTTTCTACCCCATCCAGACATATGTTTATCCTTTCTTGAGTCTTTTCAGTCTTCCCAGAATATATCCAGGTGGTTCCTGATTTTCTATACAATAAATTTCTTTGTTATTTATAGAATTATGATACCATCGCTTGCCGGAAGCAGCACCTATGGCGCCATATCTAGGATGATTAGGTCCAGTTACTCCATACATGGCATTCAGTCACTGATAGTATAGTCGGCATTGTCATGACTAGGCGTTACACCAGAGTAGTCCTGATTAGCGCCGCGCAGAGGTGACGAGACATTAGTCGGAGGTTGTGGTACCTCCGACTTCTTCTTCTTTTCCTGCTTCTTAGCTTCGACGAAGCTTAAGAATTTCCTCATCTCTCTCCGATAGCCTTCTTGAACGATGAGTGAGAGGCCTGGAGCTTCTTGGTAAACTCTTCCTTATCCAGAGTCTTCTTGAAGGAATTGTGCATGTCAAGCGCCTTCCGCACATGACCTGAGGATACATTTACCTTTGAGCCGTCATGAAAGTGGATCGGACGATTTGCTGCGCCAAGCGACTTAGCCTTGCGCAGCTGCATCACAATGTGCTCTGGTCCGTCGTGCTTGTCCTCATCGTCATCGGCCTCGTTCAGCTTTGCCAGGATGCGAGCTGTCTCTTCATCCGATAGAGTAATATCTTCCTTAGTGGCAGCGCCGGTGTAGTTACGAAGAGTTTTGTTTGAAAGCTCGTCAACCTGCTCAACCTCTTCCTTTTTAAGCATCTTGAAGTCATGCTTGTCGAGCTTGCCGTTGTTGTTCTTGTCAAGCTTCTTCTGACCGCCCTTGAGCTCTTCGTTAGAGACTTTTAGCTTTGGCGCGATATCGACTTTGGTCTTTCCATTCTTGCCAACCATCTTCTCAGAATTCTCAGAGTCATCGACGTCATCGCCGTTCTCAGACTTCTTGGACTTCATATTCTTATCGTCCGAGTCGTCAACATCGTCGTCTTTCTTTGCAGACGTTTTGTCATTATCTTTGACAAACGGGTTCTTCTTTTCCATGACCAAGCGAACAGCATTCACTAGATCGTCGGGCAGGCTGTGATACTTCTGAAACGTCATTGAGTTTTTCTCCTGATCTTCGATTATTTTTCTTTGAATCTCACCCTGCTTAGCCAGCTTAGAGCGCGGGTCCATAGGACTCTTAGCTGTGTCAGGCCGGCCGACGTTGACGACTTTACGACGGGCATCGGTGTTTCTATTAGGATCTGCTTCTTCGCTTGAGACTCTTTTTTCGAGGTCGGCGCGCATTGTTTTTCTCTCTTTCTCTCCGCGAGATATTTCTTTTGCTTTGGCTTGTTCTTGATTTTGCTTGTCATTGATTGCCTTTGCTTCTAAATCTTGTTTGCGCCGTACATCTAAACTAAGTCCAGGGCCAATTTGATTTGTCTTACGTGACTTAAAAGACGAATTATATCCTGTAAACTTGCTCTGCGATATAATTTCCATTATGTCCTCGTTATAGATCTAAGCATCCAGTCATGCTTATGATGGACATCTATGCGATCCTCAAGAAAGTTTACTATGCCAAAAGCCTTTGCGGTTTCAGCGGCAGCATGAGCTTTAAACAGCTCCTCTATTACTTTGACATTATCATCACGGAGTTTGGACAACATGCTCTGAGCCGATGGGATGTTTAACTCGTCGTCAATTACTGAAAGGTCCTTAAACCTTGAAAATGAACCTGGTGTGTAGGACTTAGTTGTTCTAATGCGCTCAGCGATAGCGTCTACGGACAACCATAACTCATTATACAGATTCTCTAGAAAAGAGTGGTATTGCGCAAAGTCTGGACCTTCTACATTCCAGTGAAAATTGTGAGCCTTGAGATATAAAGCAAAGACCGAGGCTTGCACGACTTTTAACTGTGCGACTAGTTGTTCCATAATATCTCCTAACAATTCCACGCGCGTCTAGACCAATAATTGGCACTGGTCTTTTTATTCAAATTACCCTGACCCGACGAGCGAGCACAGTATGATCTCTTGCGAGCCGGAATATTCTTTTTAATGCTAAGTGTCTTATCACCAAAATTAACTTTCTTAACATTGCCAGTCTTTGGATCTTTGACAAATACTTTGGACTTCTTGACATCGCCCTTCATAGGCTTGTTCAAAGGCACTTCTCTACCCTTGTACTTAGCCTCTAGAATTACTCTCTTGATAGTTTCTATAGCGCTCATGATGCCCTCAACTTTCCAATATTTATAACTTTACTGACCTGGTGTATCGCGCTTATAGATTCTAACGGTTGAGTCAGTGGTGTCAAACCGCGAGCTAGAATCATTAGAATTAGTAGACTGTGGTTCCGATGTCTCTTTTGTCTTGAAGTGCTTCGGGCTGTCGTGAACTGGCTTTAGCATGCGCTTGATAAGCTTGGCGCGGCGCATGGCTGGGTTCATGATCTCATCGAGCTCAACTGACTCTTTGGCAGTCTTAAAAGCTCCTGGTGTTGGAGCACCCTTTTCTCCTGGCTTACGCATGCGCTCATTGGACCCATGCTTAATTCTCTTGCGCTTGGCGTGAATGTTGGCCCAGAGACCACCCTCCTCTATCTCGCGCAGGTCCTTATCAGCACCGTGGTAAGTTCCCTTACCCTTCGTGATGTATGAGTTAACTCTGGCATGCGCCCACTGCTGCTGAGTAGCGCCCGGTCTATGACCGGTCTTCCACGCAGCCATACCACGGTTATAGACCTTCTTCAGTGTGCCATAAGATATGCCAGACTTCTCAGCTTTCTTTCTCAGAGAGGCCTCTGCTGACTCGTCTACGTAGTTTACTTCTTCTCCGTACATTCTGTAATACTTCTCCGTATGTTTAGACTTCTTAGTCTGCTTATACTCGCCTGACTTGGTAAGATCACCAGGGGCCGGCTTATAAGCAGATGGATCTCTATCGCTCATATCAGTTTGATTCTTAAATTGTGATTTTCTCTTAGAAACAGTCGACTTGGACAGTCCTGTGTAATATCTCTTTCCCATCAGTATGCTACCTCTTCGAATGAAATGCTTCCGCACGCGTTTGACGTCGCGGCTTCAGATGGATTGGCAGGACCAACCAGATTGCCGTACTGATCGGCAAGCATGACCACCTCAAAGATGGTCTTTTCTTGATTGAGATATGTATGAGTGTCTTTTCTAAACTGTGACATTATTCATGTCCCATCGACTTGCGCACGTCGTGGAATAGTTCCTTGGCATGCTCATGACTTACGTGATCTGGTACACCTTTACGAAACTCTTTGAAGTTCTTATTCTTAGCGTGCTCGCGCATCTTTGACGCCGATATTCCCTCGTCACCCTCAGCGTCTGGATCTCTATGGCCGGCCGACACGACGTCAATCTTCTTAAAGCTATAGGGTATATTTCCATTTTTGTCTGGCTTGCCGTTATACGCGTGTAGCAGCTTGTGGAACTCATGCACGCGATCTGAACCTGCCACCATTATGAGGTGATCATGACCAGCCTTATTGAGACGCGCGGCATGATGCATTAGAGTTGGTTCAGTCTTTGTAGCAGCACGAATATTTGTATGCGGGAAGAATCGCTTGGCGTGCTTAACCTTTGTCTCCGGATCTAATGGATTTTTCTTGCTGTCATGAGAACCGGAGAGTACAACCTGATGATAGGCTCCATGCTTCTTCGCAAGTTCATGGGCCTTGTCCACCAGCTTAGCATGGCCGGTTGTAGGAGGGTTCATTCGACCAAAGGCAAATACCACCGGTTTCTTTGGTGTGTCGGCCTCTTCAGCTAAAAACTCTCTATACTTTTTCATTCGTATCTCTCTTTGCCTGCTGCATCTTGCCCGCCAAGAAGTTTTGGCGTGAGAACTGCTTTCTATTTACGAATTTTGACATGTCACCGTTCTTACTGACGGCTACTGCACCCTCTGGACCCGTCTTAGCTCCACCGATTGAATGATCAAACTCTTGATGCTTGGCCATAACGCCAGTAAGAATGTCCTTAGCGTCCTGCAGATGCTTATGTAGCTGAAATGCATGATCGAAGTGGTTCTTGTTGTCAGAGGTGTGCTTGACAAAAGAGTCTAGCTTCTCTCGGCGCTGCTGCTTGGCTTTCTCGCTCTTAAGCTTCTCTATATCCTTGGTTATGCCGCCCGTAACGTGTTTGACATATCCCTCGGTGGAGGGAGTTCCATCTTTGCGAACCATATCATTGACATGAGTCTCTAGATTAACTCCATGACCCTTTAACTTGTCCAGAGCATCCGGATGCATCTTGGAGTAAAGCGCTTTGGCCTTAGACATAGAGTCGTGATATTTCTGCTGCTCCTCGGGAGTATAATGAGATGGATCGATCTTGATGGTAGGATCTATATGGTGCACATCTGGATGATGAGTAAACTTATTTTTGTCTACATTTGGAGTAGCGCGCATGTTTTGAAGATCACCCTTGCCTTCATACTTGGTATGAACTACAACACCGAGCTTAGAGTTTCGTATGGCCTTTCCGTGAGCGCTGTCAGCATCGGTAGAATACGTGATGGTATTCGGAGTGAAGCTGAGCTTCTTACCGTGCTTCTCTATATCCTCCTTGGTATGCATGATGTCGCCCTGGTACACACCGTGCTTGGGAGTTATCTTGGGAAGATGCTTGAGCGCAGTCTTAAGCTTGTCCACGAGACCTGGAGCATGACCGTGGTTTTGCTCGATGTCATGATTGGTGTGATTGATCTTAGGGTTCTTATTAAACGCCGACTTAGTTCCGACAAAGAATCTTCCGTTCTTGGGATGATATCCAAACACTACCGAGGGTGCTCCATCGTACTTGGCAGTAATATTTAGATCTGACTTCTTGCCCATAAGCGTGTTGTGCGCACCTTCAAGTGCATGTCCAGCTTTCTTAACTCCCTCGTTGCCAGAGTGTATGATGTGGTCTTCCACGTGCGTCAGATGCTTGAGTGGCTTACCATCCTGCTCCTCACCAGCCTGTTCTGTTAAAAAGTTTGCAAAGCTTTTCATGCATCTTCCTTGATTCTCTTGCGCTCATCTGGCGAGTAGAAAGCCATCCCGCCGTGCTCGGTGTCATCCTTAAAACGATTTGCCACAGTCTTATTTACCGCAGTATCTCCAGTGGTCTTGTCGTGTTCCACGTGATGCGCGACGAACTTTACATCAGGGTGATGTCGCTTAAGGCTAAGAAAGTGAGTTAAGTTCTCATGAGAGTCGTCGTAGAGATGAACCTCATGGTACCCATGCTTATGCACTAAGCTTGATACGATGTTACGCTTACGCTCGGCTGGTGTTCCCTTGTCTAGATTACCGGCGCGCCGCACGTGAACTTTATCGATATCAATCCCGTGCTTCTTCAGGTGGTGACCAAACTTCTCCTTGTCGTCCATGTCAGAACGTGCTGTTAGAATCTCGACATTCGGATTACGGAGATGGATGTTCTTAAGCTGCTTAATCATCTTCTTGATCGGATGGGCAGACTTGGTGAACACGTCAGACGACTTGAAGTCTGAGAAGTCATATTGGTGGTTTGGCTCTAGCTTGTGGTTGTTGAACTGCACGTTGCTCAGAGACTTAACCCTGTCGCCGGAAGAGTTCTTGACGTGAATCTTCGGCTCAGTCTTTGGATCAGGGTAGTGAAACAGAGTCTCATCCATGTCAAAGACATGAAGGATCTTTCGCTTCTCCTCAACTATTAATTTAGAAAATGATAGCATTAGATGGGTACCGGTGCTGATTCATTTGCAAATTTAATGGCTGGTCTAACAGTTCCTTGAGTAACTCTGTGAATAAAAATATTATCCTTTAATACTTCACCAGAATAAAGTATCATGCCTTTTGTTGAATTATTACGATTATCGATAAAAATTACTGGTTTTTTGAAGTAGCTACTCGCAAATTCCCTAAATTGCTGCTTCTCAATTTTTTCAAATGCATTTTTAAACTCACTCCGCTTTATCTCATCTATAACTAGTTTATTGATTGCTTCTGAGGTTGCTTTTAAAGTTTTGTTCGTTTTATTATTGTATTGTTTAACTAGATCTTCTAAAGATGAAATAATTTTACGTTGTATACCGGCATCTATTGTGCCACCGAATCTAAAATCGCTAGCGATATTTGTCTCAGCAGAAATTTTAACTGCTTTTATCTCGTATCCAATATTATCAACAAATATATCTGCGCCGGCTGATTTACCACCGCCGAGATATGAATTATTTAATAAAAGATATAGAAGTACTTCACCTGGACCAACACCCTTTATATTTGCATCATATATATCGTTAAAACGATTAGATCTTTTTAGTATTTTTATTTTAGTATTTAACTCACGCATATCGACGCGGTTTGAAGGCTGAACATCATTCAATTCTTTAATTCTGCCATATCTCATATATAAAAATCTAATAGCATCTTTATTCTTAATTCTGTTTTTACCAAAATCAGCCTGATTGAAATTCAATCTTGCAGCCAATTTAGTTCCAAGAACTCTGTCAATAAAAGCTTGAGTTTCTTTTTCTGAGAATATTCCATAATTGCGCATGTGCTAATATGACCTTTTTCACTATTTATTCAAATAAAAAAGGGAGGCCTTTCGACCTCCTTCTATGAATAAAAGTAGACTGGGTCGGGCGGAACCCCACCGTGATCCCGACTGTTCCTTGCTAAATGTGTTACTCTATGCCTCTTGCGCTGCAGCGCAATACCAGTCTTTCAGTGAGTTTATTTATACGACGATGTCATTCCGGATGAAAAATTCTGGTGTCCAGCCATTGAATCCATAACCTTTATTCAACCGGTTAGCATACTCCTCCGCGACTCTCTCTCGATCTGATGCCATAATGATTCTATCGGTAGGGATCTCCCTGATACAATAGAGTCCCTCGTCGCTTAAGTCGATGATATCGTACGTCATTTGAACTCCGCAAATAGTTTCTTGTCAAACTTGATACTGGAGGATCGGTTTCTGTCCTCCTGACCAAACTTAGTGTTGTCCATAACCGGACCGTCCAGAAGATTCTCCTGAGCGTCCTGCTCTACATCATAGAAGCGCATCTTTCGGCGATCCACCCCAAGCATAAACCTACGGTTAGTCCCAACGTCAGAATAGCGATTCTTGAGCTGCTTAACCAGTACCTGATTGAGTGACTCAAACTCTTCGGTCGAGATGATCGCAAACATAAAATCAGCTGTGGCCGGGAGTCCAAAGGATTCTGATGTATCTTCCAGTCCCAAGTCGCTGCTCGTATACCCTCCTCGAGTTGTTTGAGTCGCAGAGACGACAGGTACATCGAACTCCACGGCAAGTCCTCGAAGCTCTTCTGCGATTGCTTTGATATAGGTATAAGAATTGACGTTGGCTCCATGCTTAATCCTCGCAGAGGCGCAGATGTTTAGATAATCGATATAGATTACATCGGGAACGAAATTCTTTTTAATCTTTAGCTCATCAATCAGATGTCTGAAGTTGCTGGAAGACGCGCACGCGGTAGGATATTCCTTGATGATCAATCGTCCCTTAGTCTTAGTCTTGAGACGCTCGATCTTAGAGTCATAAGACTCCTTTGGTATCATCTCGAGCTCGTCCAGAGGTACATCCAAAAGATTGGCATCGATTCGCTCAGCGATTCTTTCCTCTGCCATCTCGAGAGTAATGTACAGAACGTTCTTTCCTTCGGTTAGGTTGTGCGCCGCGGTGTGACACATGAACATTGACTTGCCGACGCCGGTGCCAGCCAGAACTATGTTTAGAGTCTTACGAGACAGTCCGCCCTTGGTTATGGTATTAAACACGGCCAGGTCAAACGGGATCTTTTCCTCTCTTCGCCTATAGAACTCAAATCGTGCTTCCGAGTCTACGAGAAAATCATGGCCGATGCTGGTGTCAAAGTTAACCGCCAACGCGTCTGAAAGAAGCTTAGGAATCGATCCCTTGGCTAGTTTTCCAGTCTTATCATCCAGAATATGGATTGATGTCATGATAGCGTTGTAGATCGCTTTATCCTGACAGAATTTTTCTGTCTGATCTACAAGCCAGTCAGAGTCAGAGTCATCGAGCTTCATTTGCTCGATGAATTCAGAACAGGTCTTAAAGTTATCTTCGCCGAGACTATCCCTGACCGAGAGCTCTACACTCAGAGCCTCTCGAGACGGAAACTTATTGTACTTCTTGGAGTATGAATCGATGAGATCAAACACGATTCTATCGGACTTGTCCTGAAAGTACTCCGGCTTGATAAAAGGTATGACCTTCCTAGCAAACTCTTCGTTTAACGCGAGATTTGCTAGGATGATTTTATCAATCATTCAAATTACTCTTCGTCTTCCTGAAGAATGCTGCTGGTGCCGAGTTTATATTTATTGCGCAAAAACTCAACGAAGCGTTCATCTGATAAAATGGCCTTCCATACATCAGTATTGCTCTCAATGTCGTCTTCCTTCATTTCCTTGCCCTTGATCTCGCCAGTTTCAGGGTCAGCTACGACATATCGTCCGTTCTTTGGCTTGACGATATGACGAGACTCTAGAGCATTCTGTAGCAGCCCGGACCAGCGATTGATACCATCGGCATGACTGACATTGATAAGAATCTTGCTCTTTTCTTTGACAAAACGAGACTTTTCTACATTGATTACAAAATTATAACCGGCGATCTTGTTATCGGTGTCCTTTTCCTGCTGACGGCCCAAGATCCAGATGTTGTCGGCGCCGTAATATGAACCAGTACCACCGCCGACGACTGGCTTAGAGAACATCTCCATAGTCATGTACGTGTGGTTGATAACAACCATTGGAATGTTCTTAAGGTTAAGCTTGGGAGTGACGATTCGGAAAAACGACTTGTTGACCTTGGCGCGAGTAAAGTCGGCCGGCGAGGCGTCCTTATTAATCGCGTCCTCTACCTCTTTGCGAGATGCCAGATTACCCATCGAATCAACAATAATCATAACGTGGTCGTTACGTTCAATGCTCTCTAACTGAACGCTGGCATCATGACGTAGCTGCTCAAAGTCGGTGACTGGAGTGTGCACAACTCGATTAAGATCGATATCAAAAGATTTAAAATAATCCTGCGGTGAACCAAACTCAGAATCATAAAGTAGAATAACACCGTCCTCATACTTGTCCAAATACGATTTGGCCATGAGTAGGGCAAAAGCTGTCTTAAAGTGCTTGGACGGACCAGCAATCATAGTCACGCCTGATGTCAAGCCTCCGGTTGGATCGCCGGAAAGGGCTACGTTGATCATCGGCACCGGCGTGGTGATCATATCCTTAGTGGCAAATACTTTTGAATTCGCCAACGTATCGGTTAGATTGATTGTGCTGTTCTTAATCAACTTGTCTCTAATAGACATTATATTCTCCATATACTCGTATTATTGTATAACAACTGTATTGATATGTAAACAACTATTAGCTATCGATATATGAGTCCATTTTCTTGATGAATGCCTGAATCTTCTTTACTCGATCTGGCCAAAATATATACTCCTTGTCGGGATTCTTCATCAGATTATTTAGAAGAGGCATGATCATCTTTTTTAATCCGTGAAGCTTGTTAGTAACGTCCTGGACACCAGCATTTAGCTCGTCCTCTGAGATAAGAGAAAAGCCAAAGTCGTCTTCCAGATCTTCTTCTTTCATGAGAAAAAATCCTCCAGTGTTGCTGTTTCCTCGAGCTTCCAGCCGATAATATTACAGATCGATTTGATTGGATCTAGAAAGGTCTTCTGAAACTGAAGCTCGCGGTCTATATATCTATCCAAGCCAAACTCGTCCGGCAGGTAGTCTGGAACAGATATGACCGTATCCATGATAGGGTTTGGCAGCTTCAGATATGAAAACTTGATTTTATCACCCTCAGCGATTGGCTGGATGTTCTTGATACCGTGACGCTGCAGTAGAGAGTTGAATATCAGAGATCCCTTGACGTGAATCGGTGTGCCCTTCTTGTAGATGCTGGCACCATCCCGCCACTTAGACATCTCCTTGACGGATCTAGGAAATGCCACTTCTTCAAAACGAAGTGTTACAAACTTATTGTGAAATTGCTTGACATATTCTCTCAGACTATTAATATCGCTGTTGACTATAACGCTGATCGCCTCCATGATGTTGTTGCGACACACCTGTGGTGTCGATGATCTCACGGCCTCGATGCCTTGAAGCTTAAGCTTAGGCTCCTTGTACGTCACGCCCTCGATATCTAGAGCGTTCATGATGTACATCTTCTTCGCTTTCCAAATCGCCTTATTGGCAATGGTCTCACGCTTCATCTGCATCTTCTGCCTGTAGGCAGACATCATACTAGCGAGCTCGACATAGGACTGTTCCATGTATGGAACGATCTTCTGCTCAGAGAACGTGTCGATGATCTTACAGATCTCGTGATCGGTCTTGTCGGCGATACCTAGAGCATTCACGATATGACCCATATTGATATAGATTGAGTCTGTGTCCGAGGCTATAACGTAGTCCCTACCACTGGTCTTCATGAGTTTATTCATGAAGATATTCATTTTCTGTTCGATCCAACGAATTGAGAGCTGACCAGAGGTCGTAATCGCTTCGGCGTGATTAAAGTTAAACCATCTAAAGTACTCGTTAGCCAAAGCACCATAGGCCGAATTTAGCTGAATCTTCTTTGCTAGCTGAAGATTGTGATATCTAGCCACGAGTTTAAGATCATCAGCGTTCTTGGTCTCCTCGTATTTCTTCTTTGCTTCAATAGACATTTTTTTATACTTGGAGCGATCGTTGTACATCTTCTCCATTAACTCGGGAAGAAAACCCTGTCTATCTTTGCGATATGTGCACCCGTTGGCTGCATATGTAACAGTCTGGTCAGGGCAGATCCATTTACCCTCGAGCAGAGTGTCTATAGATGGCATGTCCATGCGCCGCAAGAAAGTTTCCGGGCTGATATTATACTGCATGATAAGATGCGGGTACAGGCTGTTTAGATCGTATGAAACGACCCATTTATGCATTCCTGTTTGAGGGTCCTTCACATGACCACCAACCAGAGAGCTGAAGCCACGCGACTCCTTTATTGGTGGTTCCTTTATTGGTGGCACTACCACCTTGCTTTTGAGCAGATAGTTGTGAATAATCGTATCCCACGAACGCACCGTGGTCATGGTATCGGTAAAGTTTACCTTGGCGTCATAAGCCAGGGCTATTACCTGCTCGATCAACTTGAGCTTATCATCAAGCTTGTCTACGAGAATGCAGTCATGTATGTTATACTCAATGAACTTCTGAAAATTACTGTGATAGAGATTATGCAGAGTTCCATACTCTGAATAGTCTACTTTTTTCTCACCAAGCTCTACAGATGCTATGTAGTCTAGTTTGTAACTCTCATGATTAGCAAAACTGAATTTACGGTACAGTTGATAGTAGTCTAGAACAGCCAAACCTGGTATGTTGTAGCTCTGTGCCTCTTTGCCCTTGAACTCGACTTTGCGCTGGTCTAGCATCTTCCATGGAGATAACTTCTTGGCCCAGTCCATATCTAGGACGCGCGCTATCCTATTAATCAAATATGGAATGTCAAAAAATTCAATATACCAACCGGTAACGATGTCTGGCTTCCAGCCGTTTGAGCTCCATACCTTGAGGAACTTTTTTATCAGATCTTCTTCATTTTCGCACTTGACATAGAATATATTAGGATCATTAGTCTTAAAGTCACCGTAGCTAAACACGGCGCTTCTCCCATTCTTACGAATGGTTATAGCCGTGAGCATCTTGTCGGCATTTTCTATATTTGGAAAGCCGTTTGATGAATCGCACTCAATGTCTAGAGTAACTACCCTGATCTTGCTGGGATCGTATTCAACGTCGTCTTGAAACCGATCATTGACATATACGTAAGGAAAGTTTGTCGATCCATATACCTGAAACTGCTCGACGTTCTTATATTTCTCAATAAAGTCGCGCGCGTCACGAATACTGTTAAATTGAATCTTATCTACAGGGCGACCGTCGATCGTTCTATACGTACCTTTCTTGCTTGAAACAAAGAGATATGGTTTGTAGTAGTGAACGTCTTCAAACGGCTGACCCATGCTGTAGCCACGGACATAAACTCTGCTGCCTCGACTGAAAAAATTTGTATAGAATGCCATCTGTATATTATACAACAATCACTGGTCAGTGTAAACAAGAAATAGGGGGCCGAAGCCCCCTATTTTTACAGATGTTGAAATCGATTTTTGGCGCGCTGGATGTCACGCATCCTTCGCTCTAAATCGGCGGTGTCTGTAGCTTGAGACAGATACTTACTCTGCGTAATTATCTCGCCTGGAAGAGTAAGATAATACCAGATCTTTCCGAGTATTGATTTAAACACTCTTATCACCGCTTTCTGTCAGAAGTATCTTGTCTGACGCAGGCTTTTCGTCAATGTTGATCTTCCTCGGCTTCTTATTTTCTGGAATAATATGCTCAAGCCAGATCTTAAGAAGACCGTTGATCATTTCAGCACCTTTGATCTCAAAATTATCAGCTACAGTAAAGATGCGTGTGAACGGGCGATCAGAGATTCCCTTGTGCAGAAATGTCTGGTTTACACCGTCTGTAGTCGGTGTGTCAATTGTGGTCTTACCGTCAATGACAAGCCTGTCTTCCTCAAGAGTAATCTCGATGTCGTTCTTCCCAAAACCAGCGACAGCCATCTCGAGAACGTACTTGTTCTGATCTGTCTTCTTTAGGTTGTATGGTGGATATGAAGTCATGGTCTTGCTTACGTGCTCAGCCGACTTGTAGACGTTGTCGACTAACCTGTCTAGACCGATGAAGTGCTTAGACCACTTGTCTAAGTCAGCGAAAGTGTGGTCAAAATGCCACACGGTGTCTTTGCCCATATGAACCTCCTGTTAGGCAAGGTTGAGTTTGTGCTCCGAAACGGCAGCACGGTTATAATATAGTAACTAAGTAGACTTCTGTAAAGGCCCCTAGTGTAATTTTTTCATAAAAGTTTCCTCAGCTACGACAAACAAAGCATAGTTATCCGTATTCATCAGTACCATGGGTGTCATTTTAGCTTGCTTAAATATGTCTATCTTAGATAGAATAATCTTAAAGTTGTTGTCATGAGAATTGTCAAGCTCCGTCATTAGAGACGCAGCCCGCTCTATATCGTGTTCTGGAATTCTTACAAATGTCATAGCGCTTCTATTTATAAATATTATTTATAAATATATTAAATAAAGGATAACTATGTTTGCTTTGATTGTTTCTATCTTTTCCAGCTACTGGCGGTATATCGCGATAGGCGCCGCTGTGATCTTTGCTTACTTCTGGTGGGAGCATTCGGTCGAACAGAAAGCTCTTCTGAAGTTTAATCAGAACCAGCTTATACAGCTTCTTAAAGACCAAAGAGAGCTTGATAACAAACTTAAAGATGTTAGAAAGATTCAAGACCAAATATTAGAAAATGAAAAACAATTTAAGCAGAATCTTGACAAGAAGCTATCAGGAATCAATAACTTTCTCGGCTCTGATGAGGCTAAGAGACTTGATAGACCATCTTCAGAAATTCTCAAGAAAACATTGAGAGAAATATCACAGTGAGAAATGTATTAATCGCTATTCTTGTTGTGCTATCTGTCTCAGCCTGTGAGAACACCGAAGAATTTATAACGAAAGAAAAACCAGTCGTCATAATGCCAGACCGCGAGATGCTGGTATGTCCAAATACAGTTAAAATTCCAGATATATCGACTCTTACAGACCTACAGGTAGCTCAAGTAATAGTGGAACTTAAGTCTAATCTGGAGATATGTAAGAATAAGCTTCAGAACGTAGAGATCTTTCTTAACGACGCTAAGAAGCGTCTTGAGAAATAGAGTCCTCCAGGATAGGAGTACCGATCACCAACTTACCATCTACGCGCCTGTGAAGCATGACTCGCTTGAGAAAGTCCCAGACCTCAGGCATAGTGTCAAATCGCCTGATGTGATCCTCGAGATAACCTATCTCGTCATCCCCTCGAACAGTATATTGAACCTCAATCATGTCGCTCTCCCGATACATGGTCTAATTATATACTAGACCTGACCAGAAGTAAACAACTAAATTAATTTCTTCATTCTAAGCGCAGCAGTTTCTCCGTAATAATTCTCGTATCGACCAAATACTGTGTAACCAAAAGACTCATATAGTTTTATGGCAGAAACATTGGTCTCATCAACTTCTAGATATATATGTCTAGCCTTAGTTTTTTTCTCTGCCGCGGCCATAAGCGCTCGAGCTATACCCTTTTTTCTTTGAGACGGGTTAACCGCTATTGAGTATATCCTACGTTTCTTAGTCTTAGTAAGAGGCGAGAAACACATATAACCCACAACAAAATCATTTATCTCAGCACATATGACTAAATTGTTTAAAATGTGGTATAATACTGCTCTTCTAGAGAATGAAGCTTCTCTAAAACAAAGTCTTTCAATGGTGTATATCTGATCGAGATCACGGCGGCGTGCTTTCCTTATCTTTATCATTTTCTTTTACTGTTTTACATTCGTGCTTATTAGTAGACTCGTTAGATTGATAAGGAATTTTATTCATGGCACGATTTAGCATTTCGGTTTTCTCAACACTTCCTGAAGAAGACCCAAAATAAAATGAGATGACGGCTGTAGCTACACCGCCAATCCAGCCCATGGCTAGATTCACAAATTCTATATTAAGCTTATTGTCAAATGGATTAAAAGTCACCATGGCGATATATCCATAGAACGTAATGATAGTAGTGATTGCGATAAATTTAGCGATCCAACTCTCCATCATATGAATATCGCGCTTCTTATGGTTTTTTTCCATTGATCTTCTTTTCCAACAGTTTTAGAGTAGCCTCGTCTGCCACGCCTGTCTGCAAAAGATCATTATCTAGCTGAAATTTCTTTACTGCGGCCCTGGTGGCCGGCCCGTATAGACCATCCACGACATTAACTTTATATCCAAGCAGCTTAAGCATCATCTGAACATTTTCAACATCAGCCATAGAGCTCGCTGGTCCAATAAAGGTTTGTCCGATTGTTGACTTAAGAATATTTAATGCTTGGACTCTATGCTCATAGCCGTTATAACCACCATTAACAGCTCTAGAAGCCTCGTCGATATTATCTCTATCTGCTATGGCATTCATATTGCGCCACTGCCAGTAATACAGAGCTGACAATACGGCATTTCTTGGCTCAAGAAGAAGTTGCGGATTGTTTATTAAATCTAGACCCATCTTTTTACCAGTCGCATCATAGTTATAGCGACCAGTAGTTTGAAATATGCCTCTACCTTTGTAGCGCCGACCATCACCGGGCTGAGTATTGCCTAAGTCTTTTCGATTTTCATACTGATCTCCAGACGCATATTCTTGCAGAGTTTTGAACCAATCGGTCTCAACTGCTGCTTGAGCAAAGAAGTGACAAATGCGAAGATCTGAGGTGACACCAAATTGTGGTGCTAATTCATTAAAATTGTCTATTACATCCTTTAAAAGATTTGGCTTAGCGTATGGACACAGATTCTTTAATATCTGCTCAGTTATCATAGCGACCTCTTTTAAAAGTATTTATAAAGACATAATGGTCCGAGTGGAGAGATTTGAACTCCCGACCCACTGCTCCCAAAGCAGTTGCGCTACCAAGCTGCGCTACACTCGGAATGGTGCTGCGAGTAGGTTTCGAACCCACGACCTGAGGTTTACAAAACCTCTGCTCTACCAACTGAGCTATCGCAGCGGTTGGCTCCATCTCCTGGGCTCGAACCAGGGACCGGGCGATTAACAGTCGCCTGCTCTACCACTGAGCTAAGATGGATAAAAAAAGCGCGGCTTACGAGTTCATCACTCTGCGCGCTCAATGTACTCTATATATACACTACTCTCAATGCGTCAAACCCGCAGCACTGGCACCGAGCAGTGCAAAACCAGCCGCAACCATATGACGCGTCGGACGACCCAAGCGATACTTGGTATACGTCTGACCCAGAGAATTAGTCACCTCGTTCGCATAGATGGCATAGCCATCACGGCGAAGGAAATTGATCATGGCCGTCGGGTTAGCTACCCCGAAACGCGAGGCGATCTGGCTCGCGGTATACTCAGAACCGTTCTTGAACGAACGGACAAGCTTGGCCTTTTGAGTCTTGCTGTGGCTCATCAATTGTCTCCTATATTACAGCATGTCAATCAGTCGATCATTCTTATCGACCGTTCGAACGCGGAGATCCGGATAGATCTCCTTCACGCTCTTCATCTCGCTGATAATTATCTGCGAGTCGTTAAGGCAAGACCTGACGGTCTGCCAAACACCGGTGTTCTGAATCTGAATATTAACATAATCCATAGCTGAACATCTCCAATCTTGAAGTATATTATACCATTAAATTGATGTATTGTACACTACAAAATACACTCAATTAAATACATTAAATTGATGTATTTACAAAATACACTCAATTAAATATATTACAGTATATCTAAATATATTACAGTATATCGATAGCACTATAGAAGCTCCAAGCAATGCCGGTTTCCTCTAGCATAGCTCTAGAGTACTGCCAAGAAGCATTCCATGTTACCCAGCGTTCAGAGGTATGATCATAAGCTGATACCACCCTGCTTACTCCAGATTGAATAACTCCCTTGGCACATTCATGGCAAATAGGAAGCCCATATACATAGAGACTAGAGTTCTTAAGAGATATACCGGAAAGAGAAGCATTGTAAATACAATTCATTTCGGCATGAATGGTATATCTATATTTGAGCTCACGGTCGTTGAGAATGGTCTCTACATCCGCCACACCGCGAGGAAACCCATTATAGCCCTGCGATAGTATCTGACCATACTCACCCCCCGCTACTGCTCCAACTTTTGTCGACGGGTCTTTAGACCAGCTAGATACTAGCTTGGCTAGAGAGAGATATCTAGTGTCCCACTTCGTTTGGCGAGCACTCATAGAATCTTTCTGGCATTAGAGATTGACTGCTCAATCTCACACAGCATGTTAATGAGTTTATCTTCTCTCATTTTGTATGACAAGAGAAGAGTAGCTGCATCTATGAGTGTTTGACCACCGGGAAGGTAGCTATTATCTATCATGTAATCGTTCTGAGCGATCTCGATGAGTTCATGCGCCAAGTGATCTAGATTCTCTGTCAATTTTCTCTCCTGTTGGTGCCCACTGCCGGGATCGAACCGGCACTCCTAAGAAAGCGATTTTAAGTCGCTTGCGTCTACCGATTCCGCCAAGCGGGCTAAATTTGGTCGGCGCGGTGGGATTCGAACCCACAAGAAACAGTCGTCCACTGCTAAAGGCTTTATAAGAGCCTCCCCACCATCCCGGTGTCACGCCGATTAGTAAATTATATAATATCTATTCACTCATGTAAACTAAAATATTTGGCGCGCCCTGCTGGACTCGAACCAGCGACCCACAGCTTAGAAGGCTGTTGCTCTATCCACTGAGCTAAGGACGCAGCTGGTGCCTCAGAAGGGACTCGAACCCCCACGGTCTCCCGCCAGTACCTAAAACTGGTGCGTCTACCAATTCCGCCACTGAGGCCTAACGCTTAGCATCTTCAACTATACGCCTGTATCCCTCCCAGCTGGGATGAATCTTATCAGGCTGCACGCTGGTGATTTCGATAACGGTATCTCCATAGATCGCCGCTACTTCTCTCACAATCTTTTGAATCTGCTCGATCGTGACCTTTGAGGCCGGGTTGTTACCGAACGGAAGGATCCAATATACTCGTCTAGCGACGATCTTATTCCTCGCCTTTATGAGCTCCGACTTAGTGTTTACGCCGATGTGGTCGTTGGTGCCGAGGCTTATTACTGCTCGGTCGGCGTTTTTTGTAAGCACGTTCCATGACTGATTCCACTGCCAGGAGTTGATACCTCCCTTGCCGTATAACGCGCACTCTTTCCAGAACATCTGAGTGCCAACAGCTATTGAGTCACCAATTATCATACAGTCTAACATCAAAATCTCCGTGTTTGTGTTTGGCGGAAGGGGTGAGATTCGAACTCACGGTACCTTGCGATACGTCGGTTTTCAAGACCGGTGCTTTAAACCACTCAGCCACCCTTCCGAACCATGGTGAGCTCTGTCGGGATCGAACCGACGACCGGCGGATTAAAAGTCCGCTGCTCTACCTCTGAGCTAAGAGCTCTTATATGGTGCCCAGCAACGGGTTCGAACCGCTGACATTCTCCGTGTAAAGGAGACGCTCTACCGCTGAGCTAGCTGGGCTCTCGCGTGCGCATTGATAGCGTCTATAGAAGTTATCATAGATTACCGGACTGGGCTTGGACTTGAACGGCCATGACCAGCAGTAGAGCACTGAGGAGAGCAATAGCCCTCATTTAATTCTTCATTATAGTACAAAGGCGCGACAATCAGCCTATATGAAGAATATTTAGGAATTAGTCCTATGCCATAGTAGTGCTCGTGAAGCTCTACATTTTTTTGACAAACCGCACAACTGCTAGATATAATCTTATCTATCTGCATTAAACCTTACCGGATGATGTTTCTAACACCTAGTGGTTGGATCAACTTAAGGTGCTATGTTTTTTGGAGGCCGGTCAGGTTGTGGTGTTGCCCAAAACATGAATTCAGACTCAAGATCGCTGTTTGAAAACACAGGCCTT
>Ga0194124_10002230_pt1 | contig 22281 bp, 24 predicted proteins | sample TA2KigCas0mmetaG_FD_148605 | JGI IMG/M metagenome (GOLD analysis project Ga0194124, IMG submission 148605) | Freshwater microbial communities from Lake Tanganyika, Tanzania - TA2015031 Kigoma Deep Cast 0m | ecosystem: Environmental > Aquatic > Freshwater > Lake | place: Tanzania: Lake...
AGATTATATTTCAGAGTTAGTCCTTTCATCTAAAGGGTCAGTGTTTAGAACTAAAAAGAAAAGAAAAAAGTTAAGAGGTTATTCATATGCAAGGCAAACAAGAGTGGTTAAGAGAGCGTAAGAATTACTTGGGTGGCAGTGATTTAGGTGCTATAGCAGGACTTAATCCTTATAGGACTGCTCTTGACGTATACTTAGATAAAACCAGCGATAATATCAACGAGGAAACCAACTCTGCGATGAGATGGGGCAATCTTTTGGAGGAAGCTGTTGCTGAGGCTTACAGTGAAGATACTGGTTATTTTTTAAAAATAGCAGATGGCCCAATTTACCATTCTGAATACAAGTTTTTAGCAGCAAATATTGATCGATGGGTAGGTGATAGAGAGTATGTTTTGGAATGCAAAACTGCTGGTTTTACCAAGGCTAAAGAGTGGGGCGAATCAGGCACTGACCAAATCCCCGAAAGTTATTTGGTGCAAGTAGCTTACTATGCCGCAATCTGTGATGTCCCCAAGGTTGATATAGCAGTTTTAATAGGTGGTCAAGATTTTAGAATTTATACGTACGTGCGAAATAAGGAGCTAGAGGAAAAGCTTATTAAAATTGCATGTAACTTCTGGCATAACCATATAGAAAAAAGGATACCGCCTAAATGTGTAAATACTAGGGATACATTTAACTTATTCCCACAAAGTAATTATCAAGAGATTGTAGCTGAAGATAATATTATACAAAAATGGGAAGAGCTTAAGGCGGCTCGTGAAGAAGAAAGCAGGATACAGACTAATATTGAAAAGTTAAAAGTTGAAATTCAAGAGTTTATGCGGGAGCATGAAGTATTAAGAGATATTAACGGCAATGTAATAGTTATATGGAAAAATACGGCTCCGAAGTCTCTTGTTAACGTTAATAAATTAAAGGAAATGTTTAAGGACGCATACGAACAATGTCTAAACACGGGTAAACAATCAAGAATGTTTTTAATTAAATGAGAAAATATCCATTACCTACTAAGGAAGCGGCGGAAGAATTGAAAAGATTAAGGCAAGAAGCAGGTATGAGTATCCCTCAAATAGCCGAGGCTTTAAATACCCATCCCTCAAATATTGGTGATTTTGAAAACGGCAAGAGGGGAATTGATCCTGATTTGATAGAAAGATTAAAAAAACGCTACAAATTAATCATACAATATAACACATAGACGAGGTAACTAATGAACATAATAGAAGCCGTAAAAGAGGTGTTTAATTTGTATAGAAATTTTAACAAGAAAATAGAAGAGGAGGAAGTTAAGGAAAATGAGTAACATAGCAACAGTTGATCCAAAGCTAAACGGTCTTGAAATGATGGATAAGGCATTAAAGTTTGCAGAAATCATGGCACAGGCAGATATTATCCCTACTCACTATAGAGGAAAGCCTGCGAATGTATTTATAGCGGTGCAAAGTGCGCTCCGAATGAATTTAGACCCGATGCAAATCATGCAGAATACTTTTGTCGTTAGCGGTAAACTAGGGATGGTAAGCGCTTTTGCAATATCGCTAGCAAATGGTAGCGGGCTATTTGACAGCGGAATACGTTATAGGGTAGATGGTAGCGGTGAAAATTTAAAGGTTACTGCCTATACTAACCTAAAGAAAACAGGTGAGGAAATATCCTATACTATTACCATGAAAGAGGCTAAAGCTGAGGGGTGGACTAAAAATGCTAAATACCAGAGTTTACCGGAATTAATGCTAAGGTACAGAGCAGCTACTCTCTTGATTCGCACACATGCGCCAGAGGTTCTAAATGGGATGCACATGGTTGAAGAGATCGAGGACGTTGTAATGTCTACTAAAGATGTAACACCTAACAAATCTCAAAGTATAAGTAGCAAACTTGACTCTGTTTTATCTTACCAGGAAGAGGAGGTTAAAAATCTAGAGCCAAGCGAAACTTTGTCTGAATTAATAGAACTTGTTAAATTGCATAATGTACCAAGTGATATAATAAACAAGTGGTGTAGTAAAGCAGGAGTAGAAAGTATAGCTGATTTAGGTGAGGAAAGGCAACTAGCTTGTATAGAGTATATTAACAAGCAATATAATTATTCGCAAGATATGGAGGCGGCGTAATTTCATTTATGCATAATATTTCTTTAAATAAACAAACTCATTTTACTGTCGGCAGTTTTTTTGCTGGTATAGGGGGGATTGATTTAGCGTTTCAAAAATCGGGTTTTAAAATAGAATGGGCAAATGAAATTGATAAAAAAGCTTGCGAAACTTATAAACAAAATTTCAGTCATAAAATAATTTGTGAAGACATAAAGAAGATAGAACCTAAAAGTTTAAAACATGTAGATGTATTGACTGGAGGATTTCCCTGTCAGGCTTTTTCTATAGCAGGTTATCAGAAAGGTTTATCTGATGAACGAGGTATACTTATTTTTGAGTTACTAAGGATTGTAAAAGACTTAAAACCAAAAGTTTTATTTTTAGAGAATGTAAAAAATTTAATATCTCACCAACAAGGAAAAACTTTAGAGCATATTATAAAAATAATAGAAGAATTAGGGTACAAAGTAAAATACGAAGTTATGAATACCTGTGAGTATTCAAATATACCACAAAATAGGGAAAGAGTTTATATAGTTTGTTTTAAGAATATAAAAGATTATAAAAAATTTAATTTTCCTGATAAAACAAACAATAGATTATCTATTCAAGATATTTTAGAAAAAAAGGTTGATAGTAATTTTTATTATAAAAATATGAAATACTATGAATTGCTAAAACAAGAAATGATAAATAAGAATACTTGTTATCAATGGCGAAGACATTATGTTCGGGAGAATAAGAATAATCTTTGTCCAACTCTTACGGCTAACATGGGAACAGGGGGGCATAATGTGCCTTTGGTATTAGATGACGATATTAGAAAACTAACACCTCGGGAATGCTTGAGATTACAAGGTTTTCCTGATGATTATGTTTTACCAAAAGTATTATCAAACGCTGTATTATACAAACAGATAGGTAATAGCGTAAGCGTACCTGTTGTAGAAGCTATAGCACAAAATATTTTAATCTCTATAAATAATTAATAATGTCAAACAAACAATGGATTATCAACTTAACCAATATGGAAGAAGGCATTTTTCGGACGATGAACGGTAATGCCGATGAGATGATAGCTATAGGAAGAGTTATAAAAGCAGGTTTTCCTTGTTCCCGTGTTGATGTTACGAATGCTAGATACGATGCTGTTGTAGATATAGGAGGAAATAAGACACTACTTAGGATACAAATCAAAGGTACGAGTACGAAAAGTTTAGATTTTACTGGAGGTGGGCGTAGTGGTGAGCAAATTAATAGAAATGTTCCCAGCAGAAAGTATAAATACTCTCCAAAAGATTGTGATTTGATTATAGGGATTGATACGAACAATGGTGAGTGTTACATAATACCGATTAAAGATATTGAGTTATACGGCAACACTAAAAGTTTAAGCAAATTAGAAAAATATAAAGAAAATTGGCAGATTTTAATTGATTTGGCAAAAAATCATTAACTATTCGCAAACCGCAATAGAGGCAGCGGCGTAAGTTTAGAAAATACACCTAGATTTGCTTGTTTAAATATGTTAACGTGAACACACGATCAATTACTCATTTTTTTCCTGTTTTTAAGAGCTAATCTTTTAGCTCCTTTTTTCTTTTTTACGAAAAAACATAGATTAGGATTGTTTCTGTTATAATAAAAATAAAGCTTTTATTTTGTTATAGACTAGAGGCAAGAATGCAAAATTACGATCCATATTTAAATACCTACAACTATCCTTATAATACCTCCGAGCCTTATAGCTTAGCTTCTGATGGCGATAATCAGATGCCTGATCCTCGTTATGAAGATGGAGGTTATGGTGATCCAAATATGTCTTACAGTAATGCATATGATAATACAGGAGCGCAATATTCCTTTAAAGAAGGAGGCTCTGTTGGTGATGAGGACTTACCAAGACTTGCCGATCTTATACGAAGACACGGAAGAAACGGCGATACCGAGCTTGCCCATATTAATCCTATAGAAGCTCATATATTAAAAAGTTTAGGTGGTAGCGGTACGATAAACCCTGCTACCGGACTTCGTGAATATAGTTTCTGGAAAAAACCATGGAAAGCAATAAGGAGCGTAATAGGGGGTGGAGCAGGAGCAGTTATTGGTAATATGATTGCGCCCGGAATAGGCGGTATTATTGGCGGCGCACTTGGTCAGGGAGCACAACACGCAGCAAGAGGCAAGAGTGCACTCGGTGGAGCTTTAAAAGGAGCGGGTATGGGGGCAGCTCTTCCTTCGGTTGCTTCAGGGCTTGGATGGGGAGCAAGTAAGCTAGGTAGCACGGCTATTGGTTCTAGTCTTAGTAATTACGGCAGTACTAATGCGATATTGCCTGCTTTAGGCATGGGGAGTTCTGGTGGTAATAGTGGTTTCTTTGGGCTTGGAGGAAGTAATCCTTATGTAAGTGGTGGTCTTAGCGCTGCGACTGCACTTTCGCAAGGAACGGCTACAGGAAGAGGTCAAGGTTTAGGTGTCAGTAGCGGGGATTATGCAGAGAACTATTATAATTACATGCTTGATAGACAGAAAAGACAAGACAATATGGGTTTTACCGATAAATTACAAGATTATCTAACACAACCCGGAAATTTATTAACACTTGGTACTACTGCTGCTCAGTATTTGGGTAGAGAAAAACCAAAAAGTCCAGAAAAAATAGCAGAAGAAGAGCGAAGATATCGCAACGCAAGTCGTAAGACTATTGCCGAGGTTGAAGCTGACGAGGCTTTAGAAACTGCACGTGCCGATTTACAAAAAAAGCAGAAAAACAAGCGTTTAGAAGAAGATATAAAGAACATGGGTTCTGTTAAAAGGCGAGTTGTATCACCTGAGGAGTTTGCAAGAACGGGGCGCTGGCTTGAGTATGAGGATGATGAAGGGCGGCTGCTTAGAATGAAAGGCGGCGGGAGTATTAAAGATCAAGCAGCTAGATCAGAGGTAATAAACAAGGGTAAGCAATTAACAGATGATATTATTGCTAAAAACCTAAGCCAAAACAATGGCAAATTGGATGAAAGGAGTTTAATTGGAGAGTTTTCTAACTTAACTCAAATCTTAGGATTAACTGAAGCAGAAAGAAATACTTTAGAAAGATATAGTGAAGGTTTATTTAAGAATCTTCAATTTACAGGTGATCCTGGATATTTTTATAGACAAACTCATAATATTCCCCAGATGAAAGGTGGCGGTAGCGCGCATAGTCCTTATGCTTATTTGACAGAAGAAACCTATTATCCTGCAAGTCCTATAGGTTATTTAAGCGGTGATAGTGGGGGACAGGATGATTTAATTGATGCAAGGCTTAGCGACGGAGAATATGTGTTTGATGCATCGACAGTATCTGATTTAGGGGATGGTAATAATGCAGCTGGAGCACGCAAGCTTGATATGTTCCGCGAAAATATCCGCCGGCATAAAAGAGGTGGAAAAGTAAATCTTCCTCCTCGTTCAAAGTCTTTAGAGAGTTATTTGAGGGGATAATATGAAGAATTTAAATGACCTCAGAGAGCAAGCCTTAGCCGTTATTAATCGTGATATAGGGCGAATGGTAAGCAACCAAGCGCCTGTATATAGGGGAAAAACTAGCGTTCCGATGTCTGCTTTAACGCAGAAGAAACGAATGCTGGAAGAGCAGTTTAATAGCTCTCCTGCTCCTTACTCTATGGAAGCAAGCGGTGTTTTAAGTAGAACGCCGCAAGGTTTTAATGAGGGGCAGAAAACCTCTTTACTGGATATACTTAGGTCAGGTCAAAGACGAGTGGGTGATACCGGATGGAAGCTGATGGGAAAGCAGTTTGGAGATAGGACTAATAGCAGACAATCGGGGTTTTATAATAAATTTGATAAGAATCTAAATAAGGGTCTTGATTTATCACGTGTCGGTATAGATGCCTTAAGTAGCGATGCACAGAGTCTTGATTCTGAATTTAATTCCGGACTTGGCAATAGTTTAAATGCACTTGGGAACGCCGAAAAGGCAAAGAGAGCAGGACTTACTAATATGCTGGGGCAATTCGGCAATCAGCAGCATATATATTCACATTTGGCAAATTCGGCAGATAAGAATAAGTTTTACGAAGAATTAAATGCCCCAAAGCAAAAGATGAAGGCATTATATAATATAGTAAATAGCGGTGGTGATCCGGGTAGCATGGGGCCTTATGGTGAAGCAGCAGCAGTTAAAGTGCTTGAAAAAGGGCTAAATCTTTATAATAGCCCGACTCCCACTTATAGTGGCTCAAGCGTAGCTAATGTGCCGGAAGAGTTAGCCACCTCGCATCGCTTACTTGGGGAACTATCGCATGATTATAATGATTCCTCAAGGGAAGCAAGAGATAGGCTTTATGGCTCGTTAATGGGGAGAGAGAATGTTGGAACGCGTGCTATTGGTGATTTACCTACAATTTATAATCCGCAAGTAGATCATCTTGATGCTGATACCAAACGTCTCTTAAAAGCTGAAAAAGCAAGAATTAGTATGGATCATGAGCGAAGAGGTACTTATGGATCGCAGTCGCATTTATCACAAACCGAGGATGCTATCAATAGAATTGCTAAAAGTCGTTTTGGCAATAGAAACAATCTCTTGCAGGATGTACTTCGGGGGAGAATGAGCAGTTTTAATAAAAGCGACATGAATGATTTAAATCGGTTAAATAGTTTAGGTCAGCAAGGATTGTCAGAGTATCAGGACGTACTTGGTAAGATTAGCGGAATGAACCAGCTAGGAGTAGACAAATGGCTAAATACGCAAGATGAGTTAAATCAAAAACGTGAGCGATTTGAAGAAGAGAGGAATCAGGAATGGCCTGGGGGGTCGGGTACTGATATTGTCAAATACAATGTAAGCCCAGAAATCAGCAGTATATTTGCAAATCCTAGTGTCAGTAGTAACCCATCTGTTTATACCCCATCTTTAAGGCCTAATATTCATGCTTTGGCACAATATGCGCAGACTGTACCGGTAAGTCATAGCGAGACGGAGCTTGAGAGCAACCTAAATCAGGATATGGGAGGTATTAAGAATTATGCTGATTTTGAAAATACTAAGATTCAAAGAAAGAAGGAAGAAGAAAGGCAGCGAGTTTTAAAGAGTATGTCAGAGGCTGAAAGAGTTAAGGAGTTAAATAGATTATATCTTGAAAGATTAGAGCAATATAAAGAAGCGGCAGCTAAGAGAGATAATTTATACAACAGTTCTGTAGTTAATGGTGTTAATGCTTTTTCATGGTCTAAGTCTAATCCAAGCCGTGATTTTAATTCCTTTCTTAAGCATTCCTTAGGCGTACCGGATAACACACCTGATAATGTCAGAATAATCAGTAATTTAAATAAGAATCTACCTTTGTATTTAGAAGAGGTAAAAAGAGCTGATTATTATTGGGATCAATATAATAAATACTATCAGGATATGATGCAATTAAAAGGGCAAATGAACTCAGAAGAGGAAAGGCAAAGACTTTTTAAAATAGCCGAAGAAAATCGTATCAAACAAGAACAGGAGCAAGCCCGTATCGTTGAAGCGGAAAGAGTGCGGCAAGAACAAGTTAGAGTCGAGCAGGCAAAAGCTAATGATAAACAACAAAAATTAAAAGAGATACAGGATATAAGGAATGCTCTTAATGTAGTTACTGGTTATTCTCACTCACATTCTGTTAGTAATCCTTTAGGCAAGCATGCCTTTTATACTCCGAAATACGGTGAGTTAGTAAGAGATTTTACCAATGTAGTAAAAAACACTCAATTTAAAGACTTATTTGATTATGACTCAAATGGGATGGTTGCTGATCCTCGTATGTTTGTAAAGTTAGATCAGGTTATGGCGCAATATGAAGAACCAAAACCTTTGTTAGTAAAAGGTTTAAACAAAGAACAATGGATACAACAGATATTAAACAACCCTAATCGTAAACCTAATACTCCTTTACCATCCATGGAGAATTTAACAAAAATGTTTAATGATATAGCACTAAGAGAACAACAAACGGCAAAATGGCGAGAAGCGTGGTCAAAATGATTTAGAGTGTTTTTGTAAATGTAATAATAACTATAAGTATGGAAGAAGAAATATTAAATCGCATGCAAGCAGTGCCTGAAAGAAGAAATCCTTTTGACGAAGGAATAGCAAAAGCAGTTAGCAGTACCCGAAGCAATTTAGGGATGAGTAGGGATCAGGAGCATAGAGCAATAAATAATGCGTTACTTGCTCTTGGTAATGGTTTAGCTAGCGAGCCTATCCAGCGTGGGTTTAAAAACAATTTAGGAGTAATAGGGCGGGCGATGAATCCTGCGCTTAGTGCTTATAACACTAGCGAGGATACAGCTATTGCCGAAAATCAGAATATTGCTAATCAAATATTACAACATCAAAGAGCAGAGCAAGCTTTAGCCGACAGCAGGGAAGATAAAGCCTGGCATCGTAAATTCCAGGAAAGGCAACTCGCGGAGACTAAGAGACATCATAATTTATTGGATAATTTTAGAAGAGATAAAAGAGAAGAGAAAAGTTTATTAAATAATTTTAAGAAAAGTAAAGAAAAGCAAGAAAAGCAGGAAGCTTTAGAAGAGTTGAAAGGAATGCTGACTCATGCAGAAAATACTGTTACGAACCTTGGCTCTGAAGGAGAGCGATCACTCTTAGCAAAAAACTTCAGGTCAAAATTCAGCAATCAGGAATATAGTCCGGATCAGGCAAAAATTTGGGCAATAGGTGAGGTATTACGCGGGAAATTGAATAAAGCTTTTAAATATACTAATCAGGAGGAATTTAAACATATACCGACAATATCGCCTGATAATGATATGGCAACAAATTTGAACGTTATTAATGATTTAAGAGCTATGCTCGGTATAAGTGGTGATGAAGGAGTTAAGAACGTTAACAACAGCGATAGGGTTTTAATGGTTGATCCGATAACAGGTGTAAAAGATTGGGTTCATAAAGATTGGGTGCAAGATGCCATAGATAATGATGGTTTGCAGGTAGTTAATGAGTAAATTTGATAAATATAAAGCTCCTAAAAATATAGATACGGATTATTCTTCTAATGGAATAAGTAGTGTATTTGATAAATACCGGAGTCCTAAAGCTGTAGCAAAAGAACCACCACCATCTTTTCTTGATAGAGTAGGTCAATTTGGCAAGGGAGCATTATCAGGTTTTATGAGAAGCGGGCTAGCAGAGGGAGCGGATCAATTAGGGGCAGGTGTTATGGAAGTAGCCCCTGGAGTTGTTGCTCCAATCCTGCCGCAATCAGCACAAGTAATGTCCGACACTACAAATCAAGCCCTCGAATCTTTAGATGCCATGAAGCCTCGGGATAACGATAGTTTAGGGAATATTCTATATAAAGCCGGAGAATTTGGAGGAGCTACGGCAAGCCTTCCTCTTCCAACTAGTACCGGAGTAAATGCTGCTAGAAGTGCAATTGGAGGTGGTGGTAAATCTTTGTTAACCAAATTTGCCAAGGATATAGGAACGGGCAGTAGCATAGGGGCAGGCTCTGGATTAATGCAGGAAGCGGGAATTGATCCATTATATGCTGATTTGATATCTAGCGTTGCTACTCCTACTGCTATTGTTAAAAGTAAAAGTCTGTTAAATAACTTTACGAAACCTCGCGAGACACTTGCAAAAATACCAATGAAACTTATGGGATTAACGCCTAAGAGTATGAATATTGAGGCAGCTAGAGCTGCAAGAGATTTAGGCATAGATTTACCTGCAGCAGCAGTTACCGACTCCAAATTAACCGCTTTAGCTGATCAGTACGTGGGAAAAGCCCCTATTTTTGGTAATAAGTTAAAAAATAAGTATACACTTGCCGAAGAACAGATACAAAAAGTCCTGAGTGATATTTTTGATGAAATCGGCCCATCAAGGACACCAGAAGTAGAAGGTCATATTGCAGGTTTATATGATAAAGTAAAGCTTTCATTACCAAGAGATGCTAAAACATTACCTACTAATTTTAAAAAAGCAATTGATAGTATTGAAATAGATACGGCTATTCTTTCACCTGATGAAAAGAGCCTGTTACAATCACTTGAAACTATGAAAAATGAGATTGAACCATTTTCAACAGTGCTAAATCAATATGGGAGTCCCATAAAGTTACCGCTACAAGAGTACGACGTTAAAAAACTAGTCGGTACTAAGAAAAGCTTGAATTCAATTATAAAATGGGATACAGACGCCGGGGTTAAGAATCAGCTTAAGAAAATACAAAAAGCGATTTCACAGGATATTGAGCAGTATGGTAAAACTAACCCTGAGTGGTATGATGCTTTTAAGGAAGCCGATAAGTTATACGGCGATGTTGCAAAAAGAGAAAAACTGGAAAATATACTTGGCCATAAAGCTACGAATTACGCTACTGATAGTCTATCCTATAATGCTCTTGCTAAAGCAATATACAATCCTAAGAACTCTGAATCTATTAGAAAACAACTTACTCCTGAAACTTTTAAAAAAATACAAAAATTAGGCACTGTTGCTAAAGCTATGGCTGTAAAAAGTAAAAATATTCCTAATCCATCAGGGACAGCTACTACCGGTGGGATTAGTGCGGCAATTTTTGGATTGTTTTATGATCCTATTACAACAGCCAAGCTGCTTGGCACTGGATATGGTATAACAAAATTACTAACTGATAAAAAGTTTTTGGATTTAGCTCTAAAATTAGCAGAAAATCCTAATAACCTTGCAACTACTACTGCTTTAAATCATCGCCTTAAAGAAATTACCGGATATTCTGCGGTAGCTTTAAGTAAAAACCTACGGGAAATGAATTTACAAGCTGAGTAACTTTTTAATTATAGGCACAGTAATCCACAAAAAACCTTGATAACTTTGTGAATTAAGCAAGTAAAAGGTTGGATTTTTAAGCTTTTATTGACTGCCTAAAAAATAGGCAATCTTAGTCTGAGTCCTCTTCCTCTATAAGAGTCCATGCCTCACCGCTTAATAATACAGATGTGGTAATGTGCATATTCTCAAACTGCAAAAGAGGATTTGCTTGGGTATTTGTATTCGTAATCGGTTGATGATCGATATTATCTAAATCTAGTGATTCTGGTATTTTACTACCGGAAATTTCAAAGACAGGAGCTTTTTGACGTTTTAGCAATTCAATAATTAGGTTTTTATCTGCAAGCTGTGCTTTTAAAAAAAGTAGTTCAGAGTTTATAGCGGGAGCAGTTTTTATTTCAGAAATTGCTAGTTTATTTTCCAAATCCTGAACAATAAAGTCTTTCTTGAGTAAAGTATTTTCCATTTCTTTTATAACCAACTCTTTTTTATGGTTGTTTTCTTCGAGAGTTTTAATGATATCCTCTCTCTCAAGAATGGTAGTTTCAAGTTGCTCGCAAGAGGAATTTAAAATATTCACCTTTTCTTCAAGTTTGCTCATTGATAAATCTTGATTACGATTAAGATTTGCCAGCTCTCTTAAGCTGTTTTCTTTTACAAGCACAAGCGATTTTTGAACTTCTAATTGATCTCGAATCTCTGCTATGGATTGCTGATGATTTTCTACAAGTAAATCTTTTTCGTAAGTAGCGGTAACGATAAGAGCTTCTTTTTCCTGAATACGCAAACGCTCTACAGCTATTTGATTTTGCAGCTGGGTAATAGTGTTTTGTTTTTCAGTTATAATTAAATCCTTAGCAACGATTCTTTCATTTAAAGTATTACACTCTAAAATTCTTGAATTTAAAGTTTGTTCTGTATTTACAAGACTTGTGCTATTTCTAGCTGTAAGATTAGTTTGAACGGATAACTGATTTTGTAATTCTGTAATAGTATTATTTCTTGAAGCAATGATATTATCTTTTTGAAGTAACGCAGTTCTTAATTGTTCTACCTCAATAAGTAAATTATCACGTTGTACCTGAATAGGAGCTTTTGGTAATTCTTTTAATTTCATATTGCAAACCTTAATCCTGCCGTAACATTATGAACTCCGTAATTGCGGTTGCCGATATTTTCAAGGCCGCCAATCGTTCTAGCTTTATTATTCCCTAGATTAAAATAATTATAACTTGCCTCTAGCGTAGCTGTCTCGCTAATTTTTATGTCTATACCGCCACTTAGTTTGTAAGCAAATTTATAAAACATCTTTTTTGATGACTTCTCTAAAGGGACATAAACTCTATCTTCTGCTGAGAGAGCAAAACCTTTGCCAACTTCTTTTAATGTAGCGACTCCAACTCCCCCACCAATAAAAGTAGTTATTTTACCGAGTTTAAATACATCTTTATATACATTAAGCATTAAACTGTCAGCTTTGGTTGTTACTAATATTTTAAAAATATCTTTGTTCGAATTAGATGAAGTTTCAGCAGTATGAAATTGAAAATAATAATCAAAAAGCAATTCAGTCCTAATTGATTCGTTTAAATTAACGCCTACTCCGAATTCAATTAATGGAAAGCTATTTGTAAGTCTAATTTTGCCTTCAAAATCATGATTGCTGAATTTAACTGTATGAATATGGTTTATTCCTATTCCGGTTTTTACATAATATTTATTATCGGCTAAAGTTAGCCCTGAAAATAATAAGCTAGTAACAGCAATTAAGCTGATGAGTTTTCTAAACATTTTAAGCTCCTTTGTTATTAGTTAATACAAAATCAAGTAGGGCAAGGCTATCGGCCTCATTATCGTCAATGGGAGAAAATCCCTTGTTTTTTACGGCTGTTATTACAGACTGCTTATCGGCATTTCCTTTGCCGGTAATATGTTTTTTAATTGTTCCAACAGGTATGCCGCTGTAGGGTATCCCGTGATGTTCGCACCAGCTGGTCAGATGAGCAACAAATCCTCCATATTTATGGGCAGCATCCACGCCCTTATGCGCTCTTACTTCCTCAAAATAAACAGCATCAATAGTTCCGAGTGTTTGTTTAAAATCGGTAAGCCATCGTTTAAAACGTAAGTATGGCATGCCGCCCCCTTCAAACCTACCTGTTTTAAAACTAGCAGTTCCTGAAGTGATTTTTCCAGAGTTATCGCACGTAGCGAAGCCGGTAGTAGTACCAAGGTCTAGAGCTAGGACTATTAAATTGTTCACTTGGAATCTTCTTTGCTACTAGGCGTTAAATCAATGTTTACTCCTGTTTGTTGTTCTATGACTTTTTCTGCCACTTCTTCGACAGGGTTGTCATCGCCAAGAAAATATGCTGATCCAACACCAATAACAATTATTAAAATAAGAGCTGCCATTTTCATCATACCTTTTTCTTTTTTATTATAGCATAGAAGTCTTGCAGACTTAAAAAATCGCAATTTTTTAAAGATGGTTTAATAAATTACTTATAAATTATTATTATCCTGCGATAACATTACTAAATAAACCTTTTTTGCCCATTCTTCCCAGTTTTTAAAGGCAAGTTCTTTTTCTTTTTTACGTGCATTTTTATAAGGCCCAGGTATACCTTTGCTAGCAAAAGGCTCGATGCCGACTAAATTTTGCGCCCATGCTGCCCATTTTGTTTCATCATGAAGGATGGGAAGAGGAAAATCCGAGTAATCATCACAAACAGTAGCTGCCCAGTATTTAACGCTAATATATTTGGGATAAACGCTAATCATGGCCTACCGTCATCTATTTCAGCTAAAACAAAGGTAGTTCCCATCTGATAACCAGAGCCTATACCTTCTGATTTAAAAGTAAAATTAATGTTTCTTCCCTGTATACGTTCATTAATAGCAGGTATAATAATATTCTCTAGTCCTCTGTCCTCAGTAAGGTCATAAGTAGCCGTTACGGGAGTACTTGCAGGATATTCATATGTATTAATGCTAACAGTCATTTTTATTTTTTTTGTACCGACAATGTTAGGCTCTATTCTTTGTATACTTATATTATAATCAATTCCTGCTACCTGTTTTTGTGGATTAAAGGTAGCATAAGAAATTATAGGTGTGGTAAAGAAGGAAGGAATAGCTTTAACCTGCTGATCTGGTGTTTTATAGAGATTGACCTGATCGTTTCCGACTTCATGTTCCCAGACATAACTATTGGGATCATTAGTATAAGGTACTAAATTCTTTCCTACAGTGTACATATTACCGCCGGTATTATCAAAATAACCGGCTGCCCGTTCTATAGCCGTATCATACCAGGTATTATCTACAACATTATAAATAACTGCTCTGGTACATCCCACATTAGCATCTTTCCCTTTTTCAGGGTAGAACCACCATATTTCATCTCTGCTTACATTTTTTACGCCAAAGACCCTTTGACGTTTACTCATATCGAGCGAGTCAAAAAAAGTCTGACGATTAAGATTATTTTCAAGCGGAAGAACTACGCCATTGAATACAAAAAACCTTTGCGTTCCCGGCCAGTAGAATATTCCGTCATATTCAACTACGCTATTTGAAGATAGAATGGAGCTATCTCTTGATAATACCTTTTTGCTAAAAGAAAGGTCATCAGGATCGCTAGTGGCCTGATTATTGCTACCTGTAGTATTGGTAATAAGAACAACGGAGCCGAGTGTCCAGAAGATTATAGTCGGCGAGTTTGCTCCTCCTCGCCATTCTGCACCATAGATTACTTTATCGGTGCTAATATTAATGGAATATTTATCTTTGAAAAACAGGAAAGGCTTTTGTAAGTGCGTCTCTTCGTTTGACTTTTTTTGAGCAATTGAAGACCACCTAACTAGGCCGTTGTTGCCGTAGTAAAATAATCTACTTCCCACGTAAAGCATTCCTCCTGTTGCCTCCTGTAAAACAAAATCAGGAAAATTTACCTGAAAAAAACCATCGGTAGATTCCTTTGCCAATATGCTAGAAATGGCTTCGCTGCTATTAATATCTGTGTAGTTTTTCATACCCAGACATAATATTATTTGCGTTGGAAGGCTATTGATAATGCTTATTACTACCACAAACTGTGTCAAGGTATTTGTCGGGTTAGGGAATTTTGTAAAGTAAGTTAAGGTTTGACTGCCAATATTGTTATAAGTAGCATCTATTAGGCTATATTTATGTTGCTGAGTAACAAGAGAAACTCCAACTAAAATGTGTTTATTTCCATCACTATCATAGTATATAAGAGCTGCGGTCGGAGTAGAGCTAGGTGGCAACAGTTCAAGTATAGTCTGTATATATAGTACATAATTTCTCATTCCCCCGATATTCTGAGGCTGGCCTCTAAAAAACCTGACCCATTGCCCACGCGAGCAGTAACTTCCTTGAAAAGGAGACCCATCACGTAGTATTCCCGGTTTATAGATAATAGGAAACATCTGTTTTTGCGTAGCCATAAATTACCCTATATCTCTTTTTACGCTGCGATCAATGTAACGATCTTTTGTCAGGTTATTAGAAGCAGTTAAGCTTTCCTGATATAATTTTGTATAGACAGGCATTCTCTGATCATCCTTTAAATAGATAAGAGCCTCTAAAAAGCAGGCATAAAATAGAAGATCAGGGTAGTAGTCCGTTAGTATGTTTGTTTGATTCTGATTTGTAATTAAATTAGGTCGCCCATTATATATTAACCGATAAACATTATTTTGAGCAGGAGTTGGGCTTATAAAAATTCTATCATAAGGCTTAGTATTCGGTTGTATTTTATCGGCATAAAATAGCGGTGGATTATCAATAGTAGCAGTATCGGCATTTGGCCAATAATTTATGCAAAACTCATAACTTCTTGGAAATAAAATTACATTATTAGTAAATAGGGATTCAGGCGTTCCATAGCTTAAGGAAATAGTTTCTTGCCAATCGGGAGGTTTTTGTATATTAGCATTATTTGCCTGAAACTGACCGTCAAATGCCTTTTGAAAACCAAGAGTATTTAGCTCCTTCCAGATTTTCTGCTGTCCCATCTCAATAAAATAGGGAATAGAGGCAGCAAATTCAATGCTACCGCCTCTATTGGCATAAGCTATTATCTGAGCAACAAGAGTATTATAATTCATTTACTAATAAGCTTTTTAAGCTGAGGTAATTGTCTGCCAGGCATTTTTAAAGGTTCTAAGAACTGTGTTGGTAACATCAAAATAAGTGAACCCATTGACTTGGTTACCAGGTACTTCAACGTTTCCCCTTAGCCCGGATGGAAATACAAAAGGTGCTCCGTTAGTAAGGCCTGCTCCGGTGGCAGTTGTATTTATTGAAAGTACGTTTTGCCATATCCCGGCATTATTTACAAAATCAAAAATTTGTAAAAAACCAGTCGTAATATTAAAAATCACAGTACCAGGTTTTACCTTGTATGTAACATTATTTACTACGTAAGGAGTAACATTTTGTAATAAATCTCTCTGAGCGGTAGTAACATTGCTAACGGCAAAGGTAGCATTAGGATTATTAGTCCCTGTGGTTTGATCACTGGTAATGGTAAGACCGCTTAAAGCGGTAATATTTGATAAGTCTGCCATATGTTTCCTTTTTCTTTTTTATTATAACACATTATGTTTAGAACTCTTAAAAATCATGTAAATGGCGGTCTAAGCGTAAACCTCAGATTTTTCCGAAATTTAAATGTAATTAATTTTAAAATTTGCATTTTTGAATAAAAGCCTGAATTTTCAAAGCATCTCGATTGTACTGTTGTTCTGCGGCGGTTTTGATATAATTTAGAGAGTCGGCAGTGGTGCTATCAAGTTCTGTATTTTGTTCCGGATTATAAATTGTGTTAAATCGATAATAAAATAAGTCCTTATTACTTATTTTAGCTCCGTACAAAGAAAGCCAGCTTAACATTTTATTGATAGCCTCCTGAGGACCACTTATTCCTAAAGAAAGTAGATCAAGGAGAAGATAAATATTTTCAAAATTAGGAATAATTGAATTAACTAATAGGTCTATTTTTGTTTTAGTATAATTTTTCTGTGATACTAGAAATTCTTTAAATTCATTCAAAAACTCTTGAAGAAGAGTAGGAGGAGGGATAGGAACAGGATCGAATAAACCAACTGTACCAAGCCCTGTGCCAACTGATAGAACACAAACACTATTGCTTATAGGATTAAGAGCATTGCCTAAAGCATATTCTAGAGCAGTGGGATTATTCTGGAACACTGCCCCGTCAATGAACTTGGAATTTGGAGTAGTATCTTCTGGAATATTAACGGCCGGAAAATAAATAGGAGCAGCGCTTGTTGCTAAAGCTACATTTTGCACAAGATAATTCTGTCCTTCAAGTCCATTAAAACGCATATTGGAATATAAAGTAGGACGATAGGCTTTAATATCAGTGCCAACATCTGGTATTTGTGTTGTATATATTTTGACAGTTGGAATAAGTACGTTGGTTTTTAACTGAAACATTTTAGCTTGCCCGAATTTTGTATTCAGCAGAGCTTTTAAGTTGGTATTTTGATACCACGTTTCTTCACCATATAGAATAGTATTGATTTTTTGAATAGTTGAGACTGGAGGGTAAAATATACTATTCTGGTTACTACTACCGTCATTTAGAGGATTCTGCTGGGCTAAAAATAGCTCGATCATATCATCGGGACTGTAACCGCTTGCATATGCTAAGGCTTGAATACCGCCTATACTTGTTCCGCTAATTACACTAAAATGTTCAAAAATCTTATTTCCCGGAATACCTGCATCCTGACAAAAGAATTTCATGAAGTAGGCAGAAAACAAGCCTTTGATACCGCCTCCATCAAAAGAAAGAATCCTATCAACCTTATTACTATTCATCGTCTTTTTGATTTTGTTCTAGGGGTATAATCTTTTCAATTGATTGGCAATCCGAGATCAACACATTAAGTATTACTGTTAAATCCTGTCCTTTTGGATGATCTGGTGGAATTTTCTTAATAAGGCTATTAGCATCATTGATTGATTTTGTAATTCCCGATGCTAAAGCTATGAACCATACCTGCTGTGTTTTTGGATCAGAACCGGTGAAATAATTAAAGATTTGTCCTCCGATTTGATTAATGAATTGAACGTCAGCCTGTATATTAGCGTATATAGTAGAGTCATTAAAAACCTCTTTTGCCAAACTGTTAAAATATGACAAATCGAGCTGAGTACTAGTGATTAATTTTAGATCATTTAAGTTATTATTTATATCTTTTAAAAAGCCATTCATTTTAATTCTCCAGTATTTGGGGTATCAGCAACATCTCTGTAAAAAGGTACGGTTTTGAAGAAAATCTATTCTCAAAACCGTACCTTTTTGTTAGTTTTCAAGTTTCTTTTTATTTTTATCGACAAAATATGTCTATTTTATCGAAGTAATCCAGAAACTTCTTGTTTGACATTATTTATTTCCTTTTTTTAAAGTGATGTTCCAAATCCTAATACAGTCATTGTAAAAGAACTTAGTTTAAGTTGAGCTGTCTTATTGATTGATATCCAAGCCTCTACATAGTCATTCGTTGACATTGGCACGAATGCCTGAGTACTTATTTGAGTTTCTGAAAGACTTTGAGGTAAGTTAATAATAGTATTTCCAGCTGGTATTACTGTATTATTTTTATAGATAAAAAGACTGGTTTTCAGATTAGTAACACTAGTAGTTTCAAAATTTAATGAAATTTGTAAGTTTACCAAAACGCTAATAGTTGGTATGCCGGTATAGGTAAGTCTATTGTTAGAACCTGCAAAATCATATAAAAAACCAACTTCAGTAGGAAGAGGAATTTTTTGAACAATATTAGCCGTAGGGGTAAAAAACGCCCCTAACACACTTTGCCATAAAATTCCTCTTGGCACATCACTATAGATAATGTCTTGAGTATTAGGTAAACTAACCCAGTTAACTCCATCAGTATATTCCATTCTCATTTTGTATCTCCTTTTTTAGTTATTTATAATTTACTCTCTGTAGCTGTTATAAACAAAGAGCTAGAGACTCCCTTTGCGAGAAAAATTGTCCTTTCCCGCAAAGAACCCCTTTAAGTTTAAGTAAGGCTAGTGTTAAATCTAAGTGAACCAACAACTGGTGTTGATGGTCTTTGAGCGGTAGTACCAGCTGGAATAGTAACCGATGCAGTGCCGGGCAATACAGGGTTAGAGCTAATACTAACGGTTGCGACATTATTAGTAACCGTTACGGTAATCTGATTTGTTGTACCTAACACAGTATCTAGTCCACTTTTTGCAAGTCTTGCGAAGGTAATGCTATCTGTTCCGACAGTTGCAACGCTTGAGGTAAGCATCCATGATGTTACGGCATTTACTGTCCCACTAATTACATCGATAGTCTTGCCTCTAACCATTTGAGACGGGGAATCAAAGTCGGTAGCTCTTGTTAATACCCAGTTTACAGTAGTTCCACCTATATTAGTTACCGTATATATTCCGTTTTGTAAGGCAGCTGTCTGATCTTTAACTAAAACCCTGTTACCTGCGGCTAAAGTAACTCCATCAATAACAAGTGCGGTTTGCGTTCCTGAATTAGTCAAGGTTGCTCCCACACCTGATGTACCATTTGCATAAGTAGCCGTTAAATTGCTAGTCGTTGCTACAAGAGTTGCGGGCACGCTACCCATGGTGTTTAAAACCCAGTTTTCAGTAGCAAGTGCAAACCAGTTTGTTCCATCAGTAATTTCTGGTTTACCAACTGAAGAAGGTAAAGCTGCTTTAGGATTTTTGTCAATTAGTGTATCTGTCATATTAAATCTTTTGTTTATTTAATTGTTAAGTTAATTTTAGCATAAAATCATAGTGAAGTGTTAAACCTGATCATTCCTGGAATTAAGGTAACGGGTCTTTGAGTATTATTACCTGAAGGCATAGTCATTGATCCATTACCGGGAAATACCGGATCAGGTTTAAAAGCAGTAATAATTGAGTCATTTAATAATCCGCTACCAGTTATATCCCCTTGAAGTTGTAACTCAGTACTTAAAAGGGTATCTAGATATTCTTTTGCTTCTACGGCACTATCGGCAGCTAAAGCAGCAGATGCAGATGCAGCAGTCGCAGAAATAGCAGCAGCGGCGGCAGATGCTCCGGCTGCTCCGGCAAAACCACTAGCAGATGCAGAAGAGGCAGCGGCAGAAAGAGCAGAAGCTCTTGCATCTGTTGAAAAGCTTTCTGCGGCAAAGGCAGAGGCTCTTGCGTTATCGGCGGCATTTTCTGCTTCCTGCGCCCGTTCTCTTGCATAGTCAGCAGAATTATTTGCGGAATCAGCGGAACTCTTTGCGCTATTAGCATATTCTTGGCATTGATCTCTTATTTCCTCTAACTGCTCGCTAGTTGCATAATCCTGACCACTAATTGCAATAGCAAAAGCTCCGCCAACTACAATTTTAGTTATGCCCGTTCCAAGTTCTTCCAGAACTTGTGCATTAGGTAAATTATCATTTTGAGTTTGTATGATGAAAGTAGCATCTTTCGGAGCTCCTCCACCTTGTACAACATCAATAAAAGATAATCCACCACTACCGTCAGTAGCTAATACCTGCTTATCTTTTCCATCTGCTAGTGGCAATCTCCATATCGTGTTTTGAGTCAGTTTTTCAGGAGCGGTAAAACCAACATAATAATCATTAAATGGATTATGCCATTTTAACCTACTGGTAATAATATCTTCAGTATTAGTGATATTGGCAGAGTTAATGCCGTTTGCATATATTGTATAAAGCTCAGCAGTACCGCCAGTAATATTAGGAGATAAAATACTTTCAAAACTTCCTTCTTTTGCATATAGATAATTAATTGGAGTAAGTCCTTCACCTTTATTAGCCAGTTCTATAAAAGCCGCCTTTTCTCTATCAAATCCAGGATTAAAATTATTAGCCATTACAGTTGATATAATGATTTTAAACGTTCTTCTGTATTTATTTGACTTACATCTTCTCCGGCAAATGTTGGTGATTTGATAACATTATCTTCAGTTGTAAAGTCCACATAATCCAAAACATTTGGTGAATTATTATCACTAGCCTTAGGGCCTTGCGGTGTTTCAATACCAAATGGTCGAGGATTCTGCACGGCTTTTGGGTCGCCTTTTATTTGTGGCGGCCTATTCTGCTCGTTTGGCATGTCTAAAAAAGGTCGTCCGACTATTGCCCCCGTCCAGACTAACTGATTCCCACGCCATTCATATTGCTTAACTAAATCAGACCTGCTAAAAGGAAAACCCGAATAATCGCAAGTGCCAATAGGTTCAATTACATCCTTTCTAACGTAATCTCCCATTTGCGTATTTACAGGAGTGTTCTTTAAACTAGTCACTATATACCTCCAGTTTAAGCGGTACTTCCGTCGTATTATTAATTACTGCCGGATTTAGAGTTTCCTGATACCTCATTTTTAAACCCTCTTCTTTTTCAGGGGCGTATTGTGCTGCTAGCATGCTAGCTAGTCCATATATTAAAGGAGTATAAAAATATGAAGGAATATCAATGCCTTGCGTATAGTTCTCTAGCGTTTCTATACTGCTTTGACCGCTATACATTATTAAATTATACATAGGACTTGGAGTCTGCCATATATAGAGAGATGGAGTACGCTGGTAATCAACATAGTAAATAGTAGGCCGTCCAATTTGCGATTTGTTCGGATAGGATAGATATTCATATCTGGATACCTCGCTCATGGTAGTATCCTGGCTTATACTATTAAAATAAAGTTCTTCAATATCAAGTGTATATCCTCCTGTTTCTCTAATTCTATATGCCCTTGCGTAAATTGGATCAGATATATAAAACCATGAAATTACATGTGCTTGGTATGGATATAATGGAGGAGGAGTAAAAACAGTAAACCAATTTATCGTATCTTGTGATGCTTCTAAAACCAAGCTATATGGACGATTAGAAACATAACTTTGAATGCCGATAATGCTGATTTGCTTTGTTACCCCTAAACCGTAATCATAAGAAATATTGCCGTCTTGAACAGTTTGTATGCATCTTGTCAGTGGATTACCATCAAAAGCATAAGCAGCAATTCCTCCGCCGTTTCCGTCATAAGTATTTCCTGTGTTTGATTGTGGTGTTCCATTTAATTGTCTTACATTACTTCTAAGAAATACTTGAAATACTTTAGTAATGTTGCTTGGCAAAAGGTAGGATGCTTGTCCGGGAGTTAAAAACAGGGACTCAAGTTTTAATGTCCATAAGTTAACATTGGAGTTAGTCCAATCGCTTAAAATAAAATTGATGATATTAAGTGCTGAATTATATTGCTCGGCAGTTACCATGCTTAGAGGCATGCCGATTAACTCATAAG
>Ga0194124_10002231_pt1 | contig 22278 bp, 36 predicted proteins | sample TA2KigCas0mmetaG_FD_148605 | JGI IMG/M metagenome (GOLD analysis project Ga0194124, IMG submission 148605) | Freshwater microbial communities from Lake Tanganyika, Tanzania - TA2015031 Kigoma Deep Cast 0m | ecosystem: Environmental > Aquatic > Freshwater > Lake | place: Tanzania: Lake...
ACAGGTAAGATAATTGATTTGGTAAAAAATACCAAAGATTATTGCGTAGCCTATAAGATAAACTTAGCTCACTTTATATCCCGAACTTGCTTCTATGACTTATATCAAGTTCTGACAGAAATTCATACAATATGTCCAGAAAACATGATTATCCTAGACGGCAAGTTCGGCGATATAGGTTCTACAAATGATTATTACGCAAAGCTTAGTCAACGTAATAACATTGATGGACTAACTTTAAATCCGTACAGCGGTATAGAAAACCTAGAGCCCTTCTTTAACCAGAAGGGCTCACTCCACTTTGTTCTTACAAGAATGTCCCAGCCTAGTTTCATGCAGACAAAAGAAGTATGCACTGAAATAGTAAATCAGACAAAAGGTCGATGTGGTTATGTTCTTACTACAAGAGAAGAAGATTACTTTGATCTAGTGACAGAACTATCAGAAGATAGCTTTTTGTTATTAGTAGGCATCGGAGCTCAGGGTGGTAAAATAAGCTTGATGAACAAACTTAAGCATAATAACTTTATATTTAACGTAAGTAGACCGTTCTTTGAAGATCAGAACGTAGTCAATACTGCGAAGTTTTATGCCAGGATCAAGTAAGCCAGCTGCAATCAGAATGTTTGAAAACTTTGGTGTAATTACCAAAGGTCATTTTCAGCTTAGTTCTGGTAAACATTCTGATACGTATTTGCAATGCGCAAAATTAGATAGCAGTCCCTACGCGATGCTAGCTATTGCCAGTAAGATTTTTGACGACAATCTCATGTGGAAACATAACGTAACTCACGTTGTAGCTCCCGCAATGGGAGCCGTTGTGTTTGGATATACCTTAGCCATGGTACTTAGCAAGCCTTTTATCTACCTAGAGAGGGTAGAAGGCAACCTTACGCTTAGACGTGGTTTTGAAATACCTGAAGGCGCCAAGGTACTATGCGTAGAAGATGTTGTCACTACTGCTAAAACGCTAAAAGAAGTAGCTTCTGTAGTAGAAGAGAATAAAGCTATCGTTCACGATAAAGTATGTATCGTTAATCGTAGTCCTGACCCGACAATCAAAAGCTTTATAAAGATGAGCGTAGAAGCGTGGGAACCAGAAGAGTGCCCCATTTGCTTAGAAGGATTAATACCGGCTAGTTATCCGGGTTCTCGTAAGAAGTAGTCTGATCACCGATTACTTGCAGAGTATGTATACGTGCCTGCAGGGAACGGTGAATGTAGTTATTCTGCTTCTTAGAAATAACTTTCTTCTTTTTTCTGCCAATTGTATACTTAGGGACTAGCCGGAAAAATAAGCTAACTGCCAAGGCAAGAGTAGCCAGTAAAATCTTCATAAATGAATATCGTTCCAGAAGTCAGAGTAGCTGTCAGAGGGTCCGTAATCAGATGGCGGCTTCTTTAAAGTAAAGCCAGCTTCTTCAGGAGTTTTGTTGCTCTTCTTGTTGTTGCAAGGGTGGCAACTTGTAATGAGGTTGTCCCAAGTATCACTACCCCCTCTAGATTTAGGTATAATATGATCAATAGTCAATTGATATCTTGACCCACAGTACTGACATGAATGCTTGTCCCTTTTAAGAATACCATTACGCGTAGGTACTGACTTACGTCTTAAGAACTTTTTATCTACGGGATGTGTAAGCTTAATGCAATGCGGTATAAGGAAAAAGTCACCGTCTACCAGACACTCTAAGTGAGATGGAAACTTAAACTTTCTTTTTTGACTAAGCCCTAGCTTTGCTACAAACTTCAACTTAACGTTATCTGCAGGTATTGCCCTGCCAGATAGAAGCATTATAACAGCCTTCTTCACGTCTAGCTTAGCTAGCGGAATGAAGTAAGCATCTAGTAAAGTGGTAAGGGCCATCCAAGTAAACGGATCAATAAAAGCCTTCTCAAATATCTATAGTGTAGTGTAAGAGAGGGGGGTTGACATTTTTATGAATGCTTTAGAACATACAAAAACCCCTGAGATGATATCTAAAGTAGCTTCAGTAGCTAATGTATGCAAGTCTTTGTTCCCAAGAGCAGAAGTATTGCTTTCACCATTTAGCCAAGAAACTATGGGTGACAGCTGGGAAGATTACGTAGAGCAATCGCAAAATACAATTGATTTTGCCATAAAAACAAAGTCAGGTGTTTTTTCTATTTTTATCGTAGCAAAAGAAGACAATATGCAGAAATGCGACTTTGTTGTTACTGATTACGTATCAGATAATCTAAAGTACGTTTGGGAAGCTGAGTTTGATTTCTATAAAAAGAAAAAGAAAGAACTCATGCTAAGATGCAACGAAACTGGAAATCTACCTAGCTACTTGAAAAATAAGATTCACGAGTTATGTGGAAATATATTTCACATATTTGATCCGTTAGCCAAGTAGTTCTTAACAACATTTAGAACACTTGATTTTACAGACCGAGATTTTTCTAGTTTTTCCTTTTTCCTGCGCTTCTTTTCACGCTTTCGCTTTTTCCAATAATTCTCTAACTTAGCGCGTTTGTAATCGTCCTTTTTAGCGTCGGAAACACTTTTTGGTACAAGACCAAGAGTAGGATCGTCTATCCATAGCTCTAGATTTCCTGGAGTATTGTTACGCTGATTTCCATCTTTATGCTGAACTTGCTCGTTATCACGTAAGGGGCGATTAATCATTTTTTCCATAACATAACGATGTTTGTATACATAACCATTGCTCATTGCAGATGGATAATCTTCGCCAACATAAACCCAGACATACCCGTTGGTATTTTCTGGCTCACTATCAGCTTTTTTGTTCATCATATAAATAGTGTTTTATAAAAACGCTATTGAATTACTAAACAACGAGCAAGGTGATCAAGTAAGTCTTGCACGACAATTTTCTTCTTGCTGGCGGGCTTGTCATCTTTACCTATGATTCCAAGCACACTATGCTTAACTTTTAAGCTTACAATTTTAGAAGTAACTTCTTCAGAATACTCATTAGCAATCAAATGATTCTTATACTCGTGCAGAGTAAAAATACGATCATCCTTCATTCTTTACTATAGCTTAGCTAAGGCTATCTTCTTTAACCATTCTTGATAGAACTGGTATGATGATACTTTCTACAACAGGGTCCTGAGCCTTTATAAGGCTACCTATATCTTTTAGCTCTACAGTTTTTGCTGTAATTGCTGCATCAGGAGATGATAGCCACGCAGTAATATCAAAAGTTTTGATTGAATCTCTTTTTTTCTCTTCACTATCAGATTCTTTTTCCACCTTGTTCACCTGTAACTCGACATTAAGCACAAGAGTTACAGGCTTCACTTTATCTTTAGTTAAGGACCTAATACCTTTTTCGAGTATCCCGGTTTTTTTAACTACTTCAAACTCTAATCTTGATGACGTACCACCTTCACCAGTATGTTTCATACTTTTGACTAGAGACTTCAAAGAACTTATATTCTTGACCGCAGATTGTGTGTCTTTGGTTAAAGTTAAATAGTTATTAAGTACAGAAATACTTGATATTTTATTACCAATAATGTTTAGGACATTTCTGAAAAAGTTAAATAAGTAAATTTCACTCATGTCATCATTAATTTTATTGACTTTATTGTCGTCAAAATTAAGAGATTCTGAATCATTTTTACTTTTGTCTACATCACTAGTCTTTATTGATTTTACATCTTTTTGTATATCTATAAGTACAGAGTATTTTGATTTTAAGTTTTCAAGAGTAGTCGTATCATTATTGTCAAAGACTTCTTCTTTAAGTCTTTTAATAACTTCAGTAAACTTACCAGATCTGTCATCTGGATCAATACCTAAAGACCTAGCTTGATCGTTAAAGCTAACTTCTACTAAACTTCTGAGATTAGTTAGCTCTTCAGAGTTAAGATAGTTATCTTTTACAAACTTAAGAACTTCAAAATCTAAAGAAGAATAGTCCCTATTAGACTTAGCTAATTCTCTTGATTTACTTTTGGCTTCTTCTGATACAGTAGAAGTATGACTTCTTAAAGCAGAAATAAACTTTGGATTCTCAAGTACGTCAGATGATTCTGGTAGCTTATTATCTTTATAAATTTTACGAAGTAGATTATCAATGTACTCATCTAATCTACCTAGTTGCTTATCGGTTACTGCCATGTTTTTTACTTAAGTTGATCTTTGTTAAGAGCTTCTGGAAGGTTAGCTGAACTTAACAGTTTTTCCCAGCGTTCATGGCCATGGCTTTTTTCGAATACAACCCTTGCAGCTGATACTAGTGCCTTAAATGACTTAGGGTAACCTGAGTCTCTGACCTTAATTATAAACTTTTCAGCTTTATCTATATTTAACTTGTCTAACTTTGACTTGTAAAGATACTTCATTATGTTAATGAAGTTAGAGTCTTTTTGAAACACACCGTGTACATTAGCTAGTTTTTCAGCACTAGGTATAAATGCATCTAGTTTATCAGCATCAACTAAACCACTCTTTAAGGCCATAATAAAGTTTTGGGGATCTACTAATGCAGGTAGATTTTCATTTTTACTGAGGTTAAATGCTTGTGCCGTAGGTGACTTAGACTTAAAAATAGAGTCAGCTATTAGGTCGATTAATAGCTCTTTTTTAGTCGAGCTACTTCCGCTAGAATCAGTTATAACAATACGGTTACCTTCTGTATGAGCTAAACTGGTAAGGTTATTAAATCTTTCCCAATCACCTTCTTCTAGGCTCTTAAAGAGAGATTCTACTTTACCCATGCCTTCATAGGCAAGCTTTTCTTCCTGATCTGCGGGAAGCTCTTCGGTTTCGCTATCCTCAGTTTCTTCGGGTGGTACCTGCTGATTCTCTTCATTAGCTTCTTCTTCTTCTACATCAGCTTCTGGTTGTTTTACATTTTCAGATAGAAGTCTATCAACATCAGAGTCATCTCGGTATGCCTGCATCATCTGTCGAGCTAAAGGCTTATCTTGTATTAGTGAGAAAACAAATTGCTTTAGTTGGTCACGAGTTGTGATGTCTGAATTATTTTTAATATGATTTTTGACATCTTCAATAAATTTATCTACAAGCTGTTGTTCTTGTTGCTTAGTTTTTTCTGCTTCTTGGGCTTTTTGTTCTTGCTGCTTTACTTGACGTTGCTTTACTTCTTCTTTAGCTTTATTAAAAACTTCTTTAAGTTCATCTCTGTCAATACCAAGCTTATCAGCTTCAGAGACCATAGTGTTCTGCCATTCTTTTGAGAACTTAAAACCTGGTTCAAGTAGTTGATCTCTAAACTTTGCTAAGAACTCTTGGGCTAGACGCCTAATCTCTCTTCTACTGATCTGGGGAGAAGGTGATTCTTGATCAGGTGCAGGACTTTTTTCTGCGGGTGCCTGTTCAGCGCGATTTTCAGAAACCGCTTTTTCAAACTCCTGTTTAGTCATACCGAGCTCTTTTAGCTTGTGTACGATAAAACCTTCCCCAATAGATCCAGGAGGAAGTTTAAGGAAGTTTTTTACAAAACGTTCCTTATCTGCCTGAGTAGGTTTTTTGGGTTCAGTAAAGTTCTCTTTCTTTTCTTGCATACTAGGCTGATCTTGTACAGTAGAGACCTCTTCCTTTTCTTGCGTACTAGGCTGATCTTGTACGGTAGAGACCTCTTCCTGCGGTACCGATTGTTCTGGTCCATTAGAAGTTTCTACTTGCTCTTGCTGAGTAGGCTGAGCAGTATCTTCTTTCTTCTTTCTAGGACTAAGTTTTTTTGTCTTAGCCTTTTGTATTACAGATGATACGTCTTGAGCCGGTATACCTCTGTATTCTGCCTGTTCTACAATCGTCGATACTTCTTGTGTAGTTAGGCTAGAGTCTTCTGCTTTTTGTTCTACTTGCTCTAAAAATTGTTCATTGTTTTCTGGGAATAAGGGCGCCTGCTGAGTTTCCTTCTTTTTTGGTCGAGAAGGCTTTTTCTTTACCTTCTCAATTGACTCTTCGACAGCGTTTTTGTAAAAGCTGGGTAAGTAATTTGCTAAGTAACTTGCCACACGCTCTAGCACTAAGCTACCTTCTGATTCATCAAGAAGAGGGGCGTGGTAAACATCATTAATCATGCTCTGAGCTTCACTAGCAGTCATTTCAAACTTAAATGAAACTTCATTAGCAAATAGATTATTTAACTCTTGCACTAAAGCATCAGAAGATTTAATTGAAGCAATATGTGGCACATATTGTCCTACAAAGTTAGCAATATGCCTTAGTCCAGCTTCCTGCTGCTCATCAGTAAGAAGCTCTGTCTGCAGATGAACTAAGTCTTGTCTTAGTTTAGCATACGTGCTTTTATCGAAAGGATTGTTCATCAGAATTCCATAAAAAGTGCTTATATAGAAGGTATTTACAAACAAGTAAAAGAAAAAGCCTTGCTACCGTAAGATAACAAGGCTTTTGATGTATTACAAGTTATTCGCCGACAGCTTCAACAACCAGAACTTCAGTAGTCAAGAACATAGAAGCGATAGATACTGCATTCTCTAGAGCGCTACGTACTACCTTAGCTGGATCAACAACACCTAGTTCGAACATATCGCCATACAAACCATTTTGTGCATCATAGCCAAATGGCGATTCTTGAGAACGTACTGCCTGAGCAATCATCCCACCTTCAAGACCGGCATTAGTCGCAATCTGCTTGATTGGGTAGGTCAGGGCGCGGAGGAGAATTTGCGCCCCAACCGTCTCGCTTACGGTGAACTCACCGAGGCGATCTTCTAGGACCTTGGTGGCGTGCAGTAAAGCCGAGCCACCACCGGGTACAATACCTTCTTGGACAGCAGCCTGAGTAGCATTAAGGGCATCTTCAATACGAAGCTTTTGGTCCTTAAGCTCTACTTCGCTGCTTGCACCAACTTTAATAACAGCGACACCGCCAGATAGCCTGCTGATTCGCTCATGGATCTTGTCTCTATCGAACTCAGAATCAGTAACGCCTAGTTGGTTACGAAGCTGTTCAATGCGTTGCTCAATAGCCTCTAACTTAACTTCGTCATTATCGCCGATGATAGTAGTCTTGTCTCGTGTTACAACAATCTTACTAGCAGTACCTAGGTTGGCAACTGTTGCGTTACGTAGGTCATGGCCAGTATCAGAGGTAATCATTTCGGCACCAGTCATAATTGCGATGTCCGATAGAATAGCCTTCCTCTTGTCCCCATAACCAGGAGCTTTAATAGCTACTGACTTAAGTCCACCACGCTGAGCATTAGCAAGAAGAGTAGGCAATACATCACCAGAAACGTCTTCAGCTACGATAAATAGACTACGTCCAGACTTTAGTACATTTTCTAGAAGCTGAACAACATCACCAATGATGTTAATGTTCTTATCTGTAACGAGAACTAGGGGATCCTCTAGGGTAACTTCATAGTTATCAGAATCTTCTGTAACGAAATGGGGGGATAGATAGCCCTTATCTAGAGTAAAGCCTTCTACGGTTTCAAGAACGGTAGTCATGGTGCGAGATTCGTCTACCGTAATGACCCCATCTTTACCGACAAGCTCCATAGCTTCTGCGATAATCGCACCAATTTCAGGATTACCACTAGAAATAGTAGCAACTCGCTCCACCTGCTCACGAGTATCTACAGGAATAGCCATGTCGAGAACTGCATCAACGACAATATCTAATGCCTTGTTCATGCCATTACGAATACCCACTGGGTTTTCCCCAGCAGCTACATTCTTAAGACCTTCTTTAACAAGAGCCTGAGTTAGAACGGTAGAAGTCGTGGTACCATCGCCAGCACGGTTGTTAGTTTGGAGAGCAACTTCACGGATAAGAGCAGCTCCAGCATTCTCAAGCGGATCCTCAATTTCAATCTCCTTAGCAATTGTTACGCCGTCATTAACAATCTGAGGCGATTCAAGATTGCGACCTAGTACAACGTTACGGCCCTTGGGGCCTAAAGTAACCTTTACAGTCTCCGCAACGCGATCAATACCACGCTCAAGAGCCTTTCGAGCCTCTTCACCAAATAAAATCTTCTTTGCCATACAGTATTCTCCTCGTGGTAAATTATAGAAGATTACTTTTTGAAAATCTGCCGTAGTTGACCAGTTAGGTCTTTAATTTGGTCCTCTGTCAAAGGTGGCTTCTTAGGTGTTTCAGGAAGCCTCGCCTTGTTCTGTATCTCGTGCTGAATCTTGATGATTTCGTCTTCCATTTTTGCACGTTCTTCTTCGGATAAAGACGTATAGTTACCTGAATAATTCTTTACTTTTTGTACTAGTACATCTTGAAGCTTTTTTAGTTCAGCTAAAGTAGTAGAAACACTAAAGTCACTCATAGTTTAACTATAGCATTTAAAAAGAGCTTGGAATGATTTTCCAAGCTCTACACTAGAAAATTCAAGAACTTTAGTCCAAATCACCAACGATCATATGTATAGCCGGAAAAGACCATCCGAGGTATACGGCAATCGTGTAATACCAGTTCCAGCCTGTAAAGTAATTAACAACTGAGAAGTCTCTTTCAAGAGCATACAAGCTTTCTTGGAAAGTCATGCCAAAGACGTGAGAACCGAAAATTGTAATTGCAGGCACGGACAAAAAGCAAAACACCAAAATGAACATGCCCGAAAGAATCCAGCCACCTACCCAGTGAAAGGCTAGCTGAAGGACTACATTGAAGATTCTTCGAATCGGGTGATGCTTTTCGTCCAGCAGAAGCTCAAAAATGTACATGTGGGTATGGTCTCCTCTACCCACACTGTAACATCGAAAATTACTTTAGTCAACAGGTGTAGATTTTTCAGCCTGTGACTCAAAGTAATCTGAAAGCTCGGTGATGACGTTTAGAATTTCAGCTTGTACGATACAGATGGCAAACTTACCATTCTTCATAATGGTATAGTTTACTTTTCCTTGCTGAGCATTTTCATAGACCTTAACGTAGTTCTTACGAAACTCGGACTCTACCAGAAACTTTCTCTTACCGGGCCCGCAGGCCTCACGTAACATTCTGAGCTTGGCTAAGATTAACGGGCTAATCTCATAGTGCGGCAATTTCCGAAGCCCCTCCTCAGAAGCTACAGAAACGTTGGTTCGTTCCTTGCGTGTCCCTACCTTAACAGCCTCGGGACAGGGGGGTCAAGGCTACCCCCGATCCTTTTTTCGAGAACCGCGTGGGCGCTTGCTTTCTCTGGAGTCGTCGGGACAGACTACACAAATTTTACCGGGGTGCGTGCATCGAGGACCGCGAGCCAGGCTTGATAACTTGCTCATCTTTGCCGCAACGCGCACCTCGGGTGCGTGTTTCGCCAGGATCTAGACACCGATGGCCCCAGCTCTACTTTGCTGTGAAAACAAGCGTAAGCCGTGTCATGACATTGCAGGCAAAGAAACTTGTGGCCTATCTCATACATGTTTCAAATACCAGATTCTTGTAGACAATTGGCATAAGAACGTACATAGCCCATCTCTCGGCTATCATTCTACTGCTGAAGCCTACAGCCACCATCTTTCCAATACGGACATTCCAGTGTCCGTACTTAGACTGAAAAACTTTAACTGACATATCATAGAACTCAATTAAGGAGAACTGCTTGATATGCGATGAGTTTGCTGAATCTTCGTAAAACGCACTATTCTAATAAATACAGTTTAATAGTGGCCTAATAATGACCTTAGGTAGGACGGTTTATAGTTTTTGAATAATGAATCGGAAGAAGTAAAGCTAGGAAAGCTTTACTTAATCAAAACCATGGTACAGGACCTTATAAAACTATTAGGACCTCAGACTTCTATCAAATCAGCTAAAGAGATGTTTCCGCTGATAAGAATGATAGACGCCTTGATAGATATCTACGGTGAAGATGTTACACTTTTTGAAGTTGAACAAAGTGATGCGCTTCGCGATCTATCAAGCGAAGATAATTTGAGAATGGCTCGTAAAGTAATTAAGATACCAGAGAACAAACCAGCGACCATAGAGAACGTAATGCACACCCTGATCAATATGGGATATGCGGATCTAAGCCTGAAAGAATTCTTGAATTACTACGAAAAAAGCATAGTCGGTGTACCGGACTTCATAACAACAAGGCCCTTAGATAATATTAGAGCGCTTATAGGCAAATATTCGGAGCTTTCTAAGCTGCGCGAAGTGTACTATAAAGAGATGGAAGATTTCTAGTACATAACAATAGCCAAAATTACACGGGGCTACTATCATCTGAGTGGTTTTGCATCATATAAAGCGCGTACTGCTTACGAAGACCTACATTTGTACCGTTGTCAAACCAGTGGTTATAATGCTTTCCTGTTTCAGTTTTCAAATTTTCGTATTCAGTAACAAGCTCTGTCTTTTTTTCCGGCGAAAAGCCCCCGCGTAGCCCGTGAAAAAACTTTAGTTTAGATAATCGATCTGCCAGTTTAACGTCACGAATAAACTCATGCGTAGGCTGTACAATCTTTGTTTTGTAGAAATTATCATCTGTATCATTCTGTAAGTTAACCTGAGAAACATACTTGGCTATATCTTTACCAAACATACTGACAACTTCATTTACAGTCAGCTTTTGCTCTTCTAAACTGTCGTGCAGAATGGCTACAATGTACTTATTTATATCTTTAACACCACTTTGGCGTAAGAATCCTACTACGTCTATAGTGTGAAATATATAGGGCTGAGTGTGCTTTCCAAAGCTTCTCTCTTGACCGGCGTGAGCCACTTTTGCAGTATCATAAGCTTTTTTTAGCTTAGCGTCTCTATTGATAAAATCAAGAGTTTTACGTGCCTCAGAATCGTTTTGAAGTAAACCAACAAGTTTACTCTCTTGCCCGCTAATTACTTCTTTACTTACGCCTTCAAGGATACTGTTTACGTGGAACATAATGAAGACCTCTCTAGACTACAAGTGTTATATGACCTTAAAAAACACACCAGACTTACCTACCCAGAAGACTACGTTGATTATATAATTACCGAAAAACTAACTGTAAAAGAATTTTGTCAAATTTACGAACTTACGTTTTTAGATGTTTGATTAAACTATTCATGTGACGCAAGTCAACTCTCGGGTCTCTACTCATACTCGCGGGGCTCTCGCCAGCTCCTGCTTAAGCACGGCTACCCGAAGGCCCCCACACGCGGATTGGTTCGTGCTCGCTCCCTCTTCCGAGACCGTTCCCACCCGCGTGTGCGCCAGCCTTTCAATTTTCTTGCGTATGCCTGCAGTTTCTATTCTATAATCATTTATGGACAATAACGAACAGTTCCAAGGAATCCCGAAAAACATCACGCCTGAGGATTTACAGGACATACTTAATAGTCTTCCTGATCCGGAAGAGGAAAGAGAACAGATTATTACATCTGATACTTTTTCTTCTAATATTTGGGGATCTTCTGGATCTCTTAAGTACAGACGAGATTATTGATCCATTTTACATATAATCAATTTCTAATAAAATTTAAGCACTTTTTAAAAACCTAAAAATTACTATCAAAAAACCCTCTCTTCCTACAAGGGAGGGTTTATATTTTTGTTTGTTAGAACAGAACACTCAAGGAGCAGGTATGGACAATCAAGATTTAGCAAAAAAACTTTTGCACATATCCAGATTGCTATCCGGCGAAGATTACGATAGAGCTGTACTTGACCAATCAAAGCCTGGCGGAATACTTGATAGTTTAAAGAAGAAACGTCTAAAAGAAGTCAATCCTGTTCTTGATTATGGGGATAGAGTTATTATCTCGTGGAAAAAAGAAGATAGACCAAATTTACCGTTGTTTTTGTTGGGCGCCGAAGGCGTGATTACAGAAACTGAGGGTATTATGGCTTTAGTTAAAATTATAAAGGTTCATGATAAAAACGCTAATTCCCTCGTTAAGTTTCAAACTGAGGGTAAGTATTATTGGATTGAATTTGATTATCTACATTATACTCGATAATGTTTCTGAACAATTTCTAACTTTTTAGAAATTCAACTTCAACACTTATATTTAACATTGTGAAATAAGTATTTCACTTGGTTATTTATATTAGTTTCTGTTCTTTTACCCGATAGGGCGCAAAATTTTTAGGGCTAAAATTAGTCACGCCATTAAAGAAATAGCAACGCACAAGTAATCTTGTGCGTTTTATCAAGAAATAAAAGTCAAGAAAGAGCAGAAAGTACAATATAAGAAAAGTCAGAAAGTACAATACAGAAAAGTATTATCTTTCAAGATTACCACGCATCATAGGCCTCAGTACCGTTTCTACATCTTTTAATACCTGTAGTAGATTTTCATACTTACGTAATCTATGAGATTCTCCACTATCTTGCATTAAATCTGCTATATTTTGTTCTACTTCATACATACGAGACCACACACAAGTCAAAGCAATACCTACTTGCCTACAAGTAGAATCAAGGTATAGTTTAAGTTCTTTACTTACATCTTCATCATACTCTGGCATAATCTCTACTGGGGTATGTAATATTGGATCTTCATCTACTAGTTCCCAGCACAGCCTATACAAACAAGCCTGTACTTCAAGAAGATTAGCAATACGTTTAAGCTTAACTTTACCTACAAGACTTTTAACTTCATCTTCTAATAGCCTATAACTTACTGCAGCTTTTTTAGCAGCCTTAAGAATATCTATTACAAGTTCTTCGTGTAGATCATTTGCAAGATTTGCTATCGGATAAAGTTCTAAGCCTATGCGTCCACTGAACATATTTATCTATCCTCACACCATTTAATAATATTATCTAGATCTATCAAATCTTGATAGTGTAGTGACATTTGAAAACTATCAGCGGCGGGTTCGTAGTCTTTGGTGATAAACTCGTTTTTACTATCAAGTATAGCGACTTCAAATGACATTTCGTCACAGTAGGCGCCTTCGCCACCAAGAATACTTACGATACAGTTTTTGACATAGACCATGTAGCCGACGTTGGTTTTAATATGCGGGTGTTTGGCGATAAGTTTCATGAACTCTGAAAAGTTTAAGTTATCGGCTATGCTACGGCGGTTTGTTTTACGAAGATTATTGTAGCTGTCCAGCCAAGATTTGGTAAGTTCTTGCACGTCGTCCTTGGTGATACCGAACAGGGGGTTTTGTTTGGCCTGTTGTATGCGTTTGTTAAGACTTGTGTAGTCAAAACTATTTTCTTCTTCTTCGGACATATTTTGGTTCCTAGTAGAAGCAGATAAATAAAGGTTGTGAGAAGACTGGAACTTAAAGAGAGTGCGGTGGGGGTGTGGGCGATTTACGATAGTGAAAAGCCTGTATATTCCACCGGCATAAGTGTCAAATACAAAAAGCCAGACTTGATGTTTGTGCGGGGCAAGTTATTTGTGTATCTAGAGAGTTCTGATGTTATATTTTTAGAATGTATAGACTATGCGAGTATTTGTTTAATTTACAGTAAAGTCATTACAGAAAGTCTACTTGTCAAGTTCAATCATCTCACACGCGGTATGGATAATTTACAAAAAGTACAGTATATTATTTCTACAATGTGATTAGATAGCTTAATTGTGACGTAGAAAGACAATACAGCCCTATTGAAAATAAAGGGGTATATGTCCGTGTTGTACTTCAGAAAGTTACTAAAGAAGCTAGTTGGCAAGTATCGCAAGAAACTAAAGTTAAACTTAACAATCGTGATTGAACAACAAGTTGGACAATACGGGTTCGTCGTTCTGGAGAACGGACACGATTATGAAGTTAAAGTTTTGAAAGAGAATCTTTTAGTTTATCATAGTGTCGGGTTCTCATCTAAAGAACAAGCAGAAAGCTTCGTAGAGTTTTACAAGAAACAGTTATGAATAAAGAGACACTTAGATTACTAAAATCTGGCAGAAGCATTGTCAGCAGTCTTGTAGACATTGGTATTAATGCTCATAGACCACTAGAAGCCATGACCAATGAGATTTTAAGCATACATGAGAAATATGCTCATGGCATGGTAAACAAACAAGCTTTCCTAAATTATCTGATAACTGAACTAAAGACAGCAGAAGAACAGTATATCAAACTAGTCAGAAGCTATCAGTAGATAAAAATCTTTTACTGTACTATTAAAAAGTTTAGTATCAACTTTTAGTGCAGTAAAGAAATCACTTGAATCTACAAAGTTACGTATATCGTCAGCATCAAAGTTATTTTTGTAAATATACTTAAATCTATCTACTGCATTAACCAGATTAGGTTTAATCTCTTCTGAGTATCTAAAATACTCTTGTCCATAATCTTGATTATACTGTTGTCCAGACCTGTATTCAGTATCTTGTATTTTACCTCCTATGTTATGTTCGGTGTTGAGCTGTAAAAAGTGTATCAGTTCATGTTGTAGATAGGTTTTTAGATCATAAGACAGTTCTTCTGGTGATTCAAGAGTTTGTTTGGTTAAGTATGCGGGTATTCCAACAATAATGGTGTTGTAGTTTGGATTATATAATGCGTGAAACTTGAACTGCTTGGGTATGAACTTTACTTTTAAAGTTTTTACGTTAATTATCCTAGGGTCATTAACTTTAAAAGTTTTGCTTACGGTGCTTGTGGGCTTTCCTGAGAAGTATTTAGCTATACTACGGGTATAGTATGGGCTAAGCCAGGTGTGTATAGAGTTAAGTAGATTATCAGGTAAAGCCGGCAGCCTTGATTGTTTATCGAGGTAGGCTGTTACGACTCTATAATAGTTCATATGAAGCTTAAAGTTCTAGGGCGCAGGGTATGGCGCAAGATTACCAGTTGGTATGCTCGCCTAAGAAGTGGTAAAACAAGGCATGTAGTAAAAGAAAGTTTTGTTGAAGAAAACTTGATTTTAAGCGTGCCGGTGCTTGAGGTCATGGTTCCGGCTTTAATTAACAATGACTGGAACCAAGTGTATGTGTCCAGCGATTTGCTTAATGAACTTAAGTACTGGATGGACGAGCTAAAAGTTGTTCATGAAATTACTGATGTCAAGTTTACTCTTTTGGATCGTTACAGTCAAGTTGGGTGGGACAGTGTAACGGGCATGATGGGCCGCGTGGTGACAGTGGGTGTACATGGCGTGAAAATCACGCGAGAAAATTTGATTAGTAAAATATCTAATGCCACTGTAGAGCTACATGAAGCAGTTGTTACATCTGACGATACAGAAGAAACAGAAATAAGAAAGCTCAGGGCCGTACAGAAAGTAAGAGAGCTTCTTGAAGAAAGAGGAAACAGGTACGGAAACATCAGAAATGATGTAAAACTAAACCTATGACAGAAATTCAAAAGAAGTTGATTATACAATCTGAGCAAGCTTTAAGTGATTTGTCGCGTGCACAAGCTTTAGGTGAGATGAGAAGATTTGGTTACCTATTAGACATTTATGCTAAATCTTTCAAGGAACTTTTAGAATCTTTTAGTAAATAATATCTATATAGGTAAATATATATGCTTGAAGACAGACTAAAAAAGATTGCAAAAGAACTTGCACATTTAGACCTTATGCTTAAAAAAGCGTCAAGTGAGCCTAGTCCAGTAGCTTTAGTAAGATCTAACTTTAATAGTATTGTTAAACTTATTGATACTTATAGACCAATACACGCAAGTGACTTTGCTAAATTTTATACATTTGTTTCTTACCTTAAGGAAGTAAGTCCAGCTAAGGAACTAAAAAAACTTATTCCTCAGCTAAAAACTGCAGTAGCGCAAGTAAAAGCTTCAGGCCACAGCGAGCAAGCGGAAACTTGTGATGCTATTGAGGATGCTATTTGGGCTGTTGAAAATCAGATGAAGCATGTTATTCACCTTGCTAAAAAAGCTTTTGAAAATGAAGAGCCTAGATCCGAGGGTGATGATGATACCTCTCATTTTAATGACCATAGGCATATGATGGCTCAGGCTTTGGAAGATTTATATCGTAATGCATGGTTCCATCTAGATAATAATGTTGCGCATTTAAGAAAAGTTGTTTTACACCTAGAAAAGGTTGACGCAAAAAATGTCTGATAATGTCCTAAAGAAGCTAGCTGCTGATATGCGTGAGCTAGAGCAGTTGTTTGCAGAAGTAGAGGGCTTGAACAAGTCTGCTGCTTTTAAAGATCTAGAGATAGAGAATGCTATGTTAAAAAAGCATACGCCTTCTGGAGAATGGTTTAAAGATGGCCTGAAAGATCTAGCAAAGCCACATGATCGTGAGAAGCTACAAAGTGATTTAAGTAAGCTTGCTGTTAACGAAGACGAAGAAGATGCTCAGGGACACCGAAACCAGATAGTAGACTTCATTGAATCTTGGAAGCAAAATAATCTGTTTAATCTAACTGCTGAATTTAATGATGCTTTTAGATTAATCTTTGCAACATTAAAGAGTGTAAATGAAGACATTCATAGCCATAACTTTAAAGACATGGTGGCTAAGCTTAGGATTCTAAAGAATAAACTTGAAGAAACTAACGACACTTCAGTTCGTATGACAGAGAAGGCGTTTAAACACCTTGATAGCTTTGCTTCTTCTGTAGAAGCATTGAAAGGAAACTAAAATATGAACGATTATTTCAAAAAACTCATGAAGATTGCCGCAGATCTTGAAGATGAAGAATCTTCTGGTGATGATCTAAAGCCTTCGCATGTAGAACATGACGGCGATGTTGATCAAAATTCTTTAGATACATTTGCGAGTAAGCTTGACGAAATGCTTGGGCATGCAAAAGGTCTCGTTGAAGTTATTACTGAAATGTTAGACAATATTAAGCACAAGAAAATTCCAAATCCAAGCAAGCTTCAATCTGAGTTTTTAGATGAAATTCAGCCTATTATTGATGATATTAAAGAAGAAGTTAAATATATTAAATCAGTAGGTTAGTTTTTACATGAAAGATCTAGCCAATCAGTTACTTAAGCTAGCAGAACTAGTTTTAGATATCAAGAAAACTGTCACCCATGAGAGTGAGCATGATAGATTAGCTAGTATTCTTGCGTATAGACTACGACAACTACAGGCGCAGATAAATGAGTTCTTGAAGGCTGAAGCTGGTGACGATCAAGCTAAAGACTTTAATGTAAAGCCTTTACAGAGTGCTTTAGAAGAAGCTAGTAAAAGCCTTCGAGAACTAATGTATACAAGTATACATGTTAAGTTTGCTGGCAGAACTGCGCTAAAATCTTACACGATTTGCCCTAAGCTAGCCCCTGCTTTAGATGGCGTGAGTTTAGACAGTCTAGATGTACCTGAAGAAAGTAAAGAAGCTACAAGAAAGTTTCAAAACGATCTTCAAAAGAAGTTCGGGGACTTTCAAGTAAGAGTATTTGGCGTTGTCGATCATAATGGCATTTGCGAGATTACGGGTGACGCAGGCAACGTCGTAAAAGTTAGCCTATATAATAGGCAATAGCTTATCAGCCTAAACTGATAAGCTATTAACTTTATTTCCTAATATACTATAAGCTACTAACGTTATGTTTTAGGTCGCTAAATACAGTTTTAACCTGTCCGTAAGCAATATGAACTTGTTGTTCTAGATGACGCCTTACCCCTTCGTCTTGGTAATCATTTATATCAAGATTTTCTAAAGCAGAGACTAATTCATTTGTGTGCTTACGAAGACTAATCAAGTTATCTCTTAAATTCCGCATAAGTTCAAACGTTTCGTCAAGGTGAAGTTTTCTATAAATGGGATCATGATATTCTCCACTTGCCTCTTTAAAGTTACGAGATTTAGGAAGCAAGCCAAGTAGGTTTTGGTATTGCTCGGCAAATGATTTTAACATCTCTGAAAAAGTATTTACATGCCTGGATAGATCTTGTTCATACTTGTGTCGATACTGATTAAACCTATCTATAAGAGCTTCTTGTGCTGGACTATCCTCATCAACTTTAAGCAAATGATCTTCTGTAAGCAAGGGATTATCCCAGGCCATCTTTTGTGCTAATTTTTGCATAAGATTTCATGAGCTGGTAAGGCTGATTAATATCAGAGGACATTGCAAAATCAAGTTCTGCATTAACCAGCATGTTCGCTATTTTAACTAATTCTTTTGATAAATCTTTCATAATGGTTAACCTCTTCTTTTAGTATTTCTGGAAGTCGCTTCGTCTCTTGCCTTGATTAACTCGGCAAATGTACCATGATGTACATTAACATCGCTCAAAAACTCTTTAAAATCAAATTCTTTAGGTAAGCTCTCGTCTAGCTTCTCTAGTAACTCATACATTCTATCAAGATCACCATGCTTGATCGCAGCGCTTAGATTATTACGAGCCCTAGATAAAGTAGCATCTAAACTTTTAAGCTTATCCTTGGCTTTTTCAAAACCGTGGGCCGAAAATAGAGCCAATTCTTTGATATGAATATCTGCAGCACTCTCCACGTCTTCGAGTTGTGCCGCAAGTTTAAGTAACGTATCTACTAAGTTCATGTATTTATGTCCTTAGTAAATATGAAATATAAAAGATTTCTTACCAAGATTGTTGGGTTATACCCATACTTTCATTTCTTTGATAGATGTAAAATAGCCGTTAGCGAGAGTGATCGCTAACGGCTAAGGTAGTCGTATTATAGATTCTAGTCTTCGATTTTGACAGCAGTCAAGCCTAGTTTACGCGCTTGTTCTTTGGTTACAGGAATACCCTTGAGGATGGCTTCGTGAAGTTCTTGGGGAGACTTGAACTGAAGAGGACGGTCCACGTATCCAGGGGCGCCACCGGGCTTATTTTTAATCTTATCGAAGAGCCCCTTCATTACCTTGTTGACACGCTCAACGAACTCCATGGTTTCAGGCTGCTCTGCATCCTTCAAGTTGACCATAGATGGGCGAATGGGATCGCCTGGGTGAAACGTCCAGACGATCTCGGTTGGGTCGTCCTGCCCTGCAGGGCCTAGAAGAATGACGGTATGGCCTACGCGAGGACCGCGAGAACGTCCCTTGAGTACCAAGCTTACTTGACCTGTGTTCTTGCGGTCATCAAGCATCAAACGAGAGCCTTCAGGAATGTCGTCAAGGGCAACGACGCCTACACGTCCTTCAATCTGAGCAGAGAAGCCAGTGGCAGGACCACCGATGCTTGGATGGCTGTATGGCTTCCAAGCAGCGCTCTTGAGCTTGGCCACAAGCTCAGCTTCACTCATGTCTTCATAAATGGAACCAGCAGCAGAGCCAGACTGCGGAATTCTCTGCTTGACAGTGCTGCTGAAATAGCCCGGATCGACTCTTTCGGTATTTTCAATAGCCTGGCGAACACGATCAGAAGGATCAGTAGGTAGGCTTTCTAGATCTTTTGCAATTTTAAGGAGAATTCGTGTAATATCTTTCATACTAAAATAAACTATCAAAGGTTTCTTGCTTAGATTGTTGGGTTATACCCATACTTTCATTTCTTATCTAGGTAAGACTTAATAACTTTACGCATGGACTTCTGCTCTTTCAAAAGATTCTTATAGGTAGATATCCATTTTAAAATATCCTTGTCATTGAGTTCTTCAACTTTTGATCTTATTGTTTCAATAGATTTATCAGGGTGGTATCGCTTCAATAGCTCGACCAAGTAATCTTTTGTCTTTTGTGTTGATCCGTTACTCCAGGCTGCGGGCCACGCGCCGTATCGTTTAAGAACTTTGACAAGATTCTTTCCGATAAAAAGATCAGTGGGTGCTAGTGAATCAAAACTGTAATGATCCTGAGGCTCTACCGTATGTGGGTGTTCATTTCGGTAATTGTTCCTATCTTTCGGGTCATAGTATTCAATTGGACTTATGGCTTTCCCAGCTTCCCCCTTTACTTTAACAAGAAGGCCATAACGCTCAATTTCTTCATCAGTAATATCGTGTGGACTTTTACCCAGCTTAGCCGCAATATGAGTATTCATGGCGTTTACTGCTTTCTGGAATCCAGATTTATCTGCCATAAAAAGTATCTCTTCTAGTTCTATACCGTCTTCGTCATAGAACTGTTTCGTAAAATCACCCAACATAGGTTGCAGACCAAAACTCTTGATACTGTTGTAGTTATCCACAACAGTTCCATGCCAAAGAGTAAGTTCAGCAACTTTACGCATGCGACGCACCTCGCTAATTAGTACAAACTATCGAAGATTTCTTGCTTATATTGTTGGGTTATACCCATACTTTCATTTCTTTTACAGCGGGTGAGCTTGTTTGGGCTAAAATTGGTGAATTTTGGGTTTACTTGAAAAAAGGGGTATGGGGGTATTTGGGGTACTTTTGAGCGTTAGTCACGCTATTTTTAATGATGCCTGTTGGTTTATAAGGTAGTTATATGTGAAATGAAATAAAGCTAAAATTGGGAATTTTGGGAAAACTTGAAAAAGGGGGGGTAGGGGTAATTTAGGGGGTTTTTACCATTAGTCACGCTATTTTTAAAGGGGGCCTAATGTGGCCCCCTCTTGTCTACTTCTTCTTGAATTCCCAGACATGAACCTCTCCAGTCTGGGGATCTTCCCGCAGGACGAAGGCCTCGAAGGCCCAGATGCTCAGGTCTGGGTCCTTGGGACCGGGAATGACCTTCACTTTGACCTTCTTCTGGAGTTTTTCGACAAGTTTCATGTCAAGGTCCCATCCATGAAGCTCCCAATAGACAAGGTTCTTAAGGGCCTTGCCTACGACGGGGGTGACCTTGAACTGGAGCTCCCCGGGCCAGTCCGGCCCCCCGTTTGCCGGAAAGATGTCGAAGGGGTTGACCCTATGGGTCAGGATAGTTCCGATCAACATGGTCCTGTGCCCTCTCTTTCTATTCTTATGATACACCACTCTACAAAAAAAAGGCAACTGGTTTTATATATAAAGGCCCCCACATAGTACCAGGTAGGGTTACTCCATTTAAGTTGCATGAGTGCTATTCGCAATTCAGATAGATTAAGTTTAGATTATTCTAGTGAAGGGTGCCATTTTTTTTGCATGATTGCTATTCACAATTCTGATAGGTTAAGTTTAGAGTATTCTAGTGAAGGTGGGTTCTGGATCACATGGGGGAACGCTCCCTCCCCCGCCTATCAGGTCCAGCAAGGGGGGGTTTTAGCTATAGGGGCACCTTCACCCCATGAAGATCGGGAACGTCGCTCTACGGGGATTCTAGAGTGCCCATGGGGAAGGCCCCCCGATCCGGGTGAGTGGATCGGGGGGCCGGGGTGGAGGGGCTAGTCCCAGCGGAACTCCCTCCCCTCAGCGATGAGGGGGGGGAGGGGTTCGCACTGCCCCCACCCCCTCTTGTGGACCCATAGGGCCCCGGGGGAGTCCCCGTAGGGGTTCCCCCACCCCGCCACGGCCCCTAGGGCCATGACAAGCCGGGGGTCCACCCCCGCCTCGTTGGCGTGGAGGGCCAGCGCCCTCCGTGCCAAAAGTGGATCGAGGAGGTGGACCCCCTCCTCGTTCCACTCTCCCTCCCGGGAGTGGTGGAGGGGAATCCCCTCCTCCCACGCCCCAGGCGGCAGGAGGGGCCCAACCCCCTCCCACACCTCGTGGGAGGACTCTAGTCCTCCCACGTCAAGGTGGCCCTCCCGGGCCACCTTGATCACCTCCAGAGTGGAGGCGTGGATGTACCACGCCTCCTTCCGGAAGGCCAAAAGGCACCAGCCTCCAGCGAGGCCGATGCTGCTCGGCAGCGTGATGTGGTCCATGATGACCTCCTTGCCGGGACAGCCTGCCCGGCGTTGTTAGTGGGGGCGACACCTCTATAACAGCACACCGTTGGATTGAACGCAACGGGGTCATAGGTTAAGCTTTCTTAACCTGTCAGAATTCTCGATAGTGTAGGGGTAGCGTAAATGGAATCGACTATCACCTTATTATCTGTCAGAATTGTTAGTAAGGTAGGGGTAGCGTAAATGGGAACGACTATCGTCTTATTATCTATCAGAATTGTTAGTAGCTTATGGGTAGCATAAATGACTAGTGGGCCCACCAATCAAAACTCCGTCCCCCCGTCATTTACGTTGCATGAGTGCTATTAACAATTCTAGTAGATTAAGTTTAGATTATATCAACTAGTTTTTCATTTACGTTGCATGAGTGCTATTCGCAATTTTGATAGATTAAACTTCAATCAAGAGTGAAGGTTTTTCATTTACGGAGTACCACCCCTATTCACAATTCTAATAGGTTAATTTTCAATCAAGAGTGAAAGTTTTTCATTTACCGTGTGCTATCACTATTCACAATTCTGATAAGTTAAGTTTTGATAATCAACATGACAATGTGACTAGTCGATTGTTTTCATGTCATTCTAAATTTCAGGCTGTAATTTACGGGGGGCTGGCTCCTCCTCGATGTGGCTCCTCCTCGATGTGGCTCCTCCTCGATGTCCTAGGGGGCTGGCTCCCCTCGACGTGGCTCCCCTCGACGTGGCTCCCCCTTCCTGGCT
>Ga0194124_10002233_pt1 | contig 22261 bp, 13 predicted proteins | sample TA2KigCas0mmetaG_FD_148605 | JGI IMG/M metagenome (GOLD analysis project Ga0194124, IMG submission 148605) | Freshwater microbial communities from Lake Tanganyika, Tanzania - TA2015031 Kigoma Deep Cast 0m | ecosystem: Environmental > Aquatic > Freshwater > Lake | place: Tanzania: Lake...
CTTCCGGGCCGCCTTCAGCTCCAAGTCCCAATACTTCTCCATCAGCACGGCGGCGACGTTGCCCTGAAACTCCGGCAGCTTGGCCGGCGCGGCCATCGCGTCGCGAAAATTCTGGTGCGTCGCCTTGTAGCGCTGCTCGTCCGGGCCGTAAGCCGCCGTCGGCCCGCCCACGCCCATCACGCCAATGGCAAACGGGAGCTTCGGCGCGTTTAACTCCTTTCGCACGTCGCGGATGAAGTGCGCGAGCACCGTGCTGTAGGCCTCGTAGCCGCCGGGTTGGTCGCGGCGCGGATAGACCCCATTGTCCACCATGTCGTTCCAGCCCTGCACCCACGCGAAGCCCGCGAGCTCGAAACCCTGCGCCGGATCGTAGTCGGGCACCACGCGCTTGATGTCCGCGAGCACTTTCTTCACGTGCTCAATCATCAGGCGGTAATACACACCGGTCGCCTTCGCCTTCTCCGCCTGCATCGCCGCAACGTCCTTCCCCTGCTTTTGAAAATTTGCGAGCTGCGTTTCATTGAACACATACGGCCCGGCGGACGGCGAACGGAAATCCGTGTTCAGGCTTTTGCCGCCCCACGCGGTCTTGATGAGCAGCACGGGGCCGCCGCTGACTTTTTCTGTGTAGAGTCCGAAGGTGAACTCCGGCCCGATTTTTTCCGCGGACGCGCCGAAGCCCGCCGTGAGTTTGCCGGTTTTCTCCTCGCGGTCGTCCTTGCCGCAACCGAGCGCGGAAATCCACACGCGGTCGCTCACCTTCGGCTGGCCGCCCGCGCCGGTCATCAGCGCGAGCATCGGCTTCGTGGCGTCATCCATGCCGATGTGCTCGAACGTGCTAACCTTGGCGTGGCCCTGCATGTTGGACTGGCCGGCGAGGATGAAGACTCTCAGCGGCTTCTTATCGGCTGCGACGGCGTGGGTGCAGGCGACTGCCGCGAGGAGGCAAAGTGTTTGGATGACTTTCACAAGGGAGAGAGTAAGACCAATCTCAGCGGTAATGCGAGACGGGATGAGGCTTGACGCCGAGCTTTACATAATTGAACCCGCTGCCAAGTGGTTGATAGTCGCCGACGATATCCACGCTGCGAGTGGCGGAAATTACGGACTCGTTGCCTATGCACCAGTAGGCTGCATTAATGATCAGGCGGCGCAGGCCGGCATTTTTCAAATCAGTGCCGCTACCCATCGTGGAGTGAAAGACTCGCGCGATTTTCCCGGTGCTGGTCTGCCATGACTTTACCCACGCGACGGGGAGCGGTTCGAGTTTTTCATTCGGCGGGTCATCAGGTTGGCGACCCATGAGTGGTTGGCCCCAGACGAGCGCGGTGCAGCCTTCGGGGAGGCTCGTGCCTGTCTTGTAAGTGCGATACACATCAGAATTGCCCCAGATGTCGGTCACGCCGGTGAGCACGGGGTGGTTTTTCTGCTCTTCGACAATTTTGCCACGCGTGGAGTCGGCCATCCACCGGCCGTGATGATTCATGAACGCGCCGCCCAGCACGTCCTCGCCCCAACGAACTTGTTTGCCGTCGATTTTATAAGGCAACGGGCTGCGAAAGCCGTGGTTCGCGGTGCGGAGCGCGATGATGGGTTTGCCGGAGTCCACGTAGTTCACGATCTGCTCCAGCTCGGTCTTCGGCAGCGTGAGCAGGCGCGTGAAGAAAATGACGAGGTCGGCGGAAGCGAGATGTTCGAGGCCGGGAATGTGATGTTCCTTGAACTCCGCTTCTCTACCACGCTCGGGATACACGGGCATCGTGGGATCCACTTCGCCCCTCGCGTTCACACAGAAAAGCACGGTGCAATCGAAGCCATGATGCTTGCTGAGAATTTTCGCCAGCATCGGCATGGACTGCTCGCTGCGATACTCTTGGTCTGCTGCGATGAGGATGATGTGCTTGCCTTTACCCGGGCCGTCGCCGCCGGGATAAATTAGCCAATCCGCTCTCTCCGGAACGGGATGGCCGGCGCCGCGATGAAGGACGAGCAACAGGGCGGCAAGCGCGACGCTTGCGCGCAACAGCTGGCGGTAAAGTGTCATTGCGGGGTGGCTCCGGGAAGCGGTCCCCAAAGTTGGGTTAAAAGGGCGAAGATTTCCGGCTCAACCTGCTTCAGTTCGCCCGCCACGAAGGGATAAAAATCATTCGAGCCGAAGTAGGTTTCGGTCATTTCAGCGAAGAATTCCGCTTTGTTCGTGACGCCGTAATGCTCGCGCATCCTGCCGGAGACGTGCAGGACGGACTTGTATTTGCCGCTGTCGCGAAACTTCTTCCACGCAGCGGTGATGCGGGGATCTTCGGAGCCGATGACCTGATCGTGGTAAGCATGCGCAAGTTCGTGCAGCACGACCCATGGCTGGCCGTGGATGCCCTGTGGTTCGAGGAAATCCGCGAGGTCCGGAATGTGAACGCACTTGGCCAGCTTATCGCTGTAGCCGTTCGCTTTCAGCCAGCCCGCGTCAGGATGATACTGCATGGGGACCATGTCCCCGTGGGTGTAGTCCAACTGGATGGTGACCGTCCGCAGACGGGCCAGCGCCTTTTCCGGCACCACAAACGTGATGGCGACCAGGCGCGATTCGAGCAGCGCGAGTGCCCGGGTGCCCGCTGTCGCGTGGGCGCCTTGGAGCAAGCGGTCGTCCACGCGGACGCTCCAACCCGCGAGATGCCGCGTGGTGTGCGAAGTGGGCAGCGGCTTTTTGTCCGAGGCGGCTGCCGGGAGGACGATCAAGGCGAGCACAGTTAGGAGATGTTTCATGAGCGGGGTCGAAGCGCGAATGGTTAACTGGCGTTTCTCAATGGCCGATCCGGCGCACGAGGCAACGTTCGAATCTGCTCGGCCGTATCGAGGCGCGCGCTGCAGGATGATTTTGCCAGACCAGTTTGCACACAAGTCGAAAGGCTTTGCGCGGATGACCCCGACAAGGCGTTTGCGAGGACAGCCATTGCCGCATTATGGCCTGCTATCCCACTGACGCCGCCGCCGCGACGGGCTCCCGCGCCAGCGAGATAAATGTGCGGATCATCGGTTTCTGCGCCCCAGCGCGGGCGGTCCGTGACCGCCGTGTCGTCCTCATCGAGGAAGGGGAAATCTAGATCGCGGTGGAAGATGTTCCCGCGCGGCAAGGAAATGTCCTTCTCCAGATCGAGCGGCGACTTCACTTCGATGGCTGCCGAACCATCGCGGCAGGGCGCGAGCACGGATTCGAGCGGATCGACGAGGTATTGATTGAGGCTGGCAATGGCACGCGTCCCGGCCAACGCCCTGGCTCTGGCGGGATCGGCATCGAACAGACTCGCGGGGGTGTGCAGTCCGAACAGCGTCAGGGTGTGAAATCCTTTGGCGACCAGTTCGGGCGACAAAATCGTGGGATCGGTCAACGTGTGACAATACATCTCCAGCGGCAGGGGAAGGGGCATCTCACCGCCACGGGCGCGGGCGTAAGCCGCTTCGAACTGGGAGAAACTTTCGTTCACATGGAACGTCCCGGCGAAGGCGAGACGAGGGTCTACGCCCGACTTGAGGCGCGGCAAGCGCGTCACGAGCATGTTGATCTTCAGTTGTGAGCCTTCGAGGGATTGGGGCTCGGGTCGCCCGCGCAACCGCGCGAGATGCTGCGGCGCAGCGGCGAAGAGGAGATCCTTCGCGACGTATCTGGTGCCCGAGCTAGTTTCCACACGCACACCTGCGGGGCCGCTTTCGAGGGCGGTGACTTTCGAGTGGGGCTTGATTTCCACGCCCGCGACCGTTGCAACGCGGAGCAGTTCCGCCACCAGCGCGCCCATGCCGCCCTGTGGCACGCGCCACTGACCGGTGCCGTTGCCGATGAGGTGATAGAGAAAGCAGCGGTTCGCCTGCAGGTCATCAGCGGAAACGAAGGTTCCGATCAGCGCATCAGTCAGCACCACGCCCTGCACGAGGTCGTCACCGAACCGTTCGCGGATGACGTCGCCAATGGGCACCTCCATCAGGCTGCGCCAGACCTCGGGCAATCCCAGTTCGGCCTTGAGTTTTGACGCGCTCTTAAGCGGCTGCAGCATGGTGGGCGCAAGGCGTCGGGCCAGTCCGGCAATTTCGTGGTAGAACTCGCGCCAGGCTTTGCCTTCACGGTCGGAACCTGTCAGTCGTCGGAAACTGTCGGCGGTGGCTGCATCCCATTCCGCCGCCACGAGGAGTCCGTCCTCTCGGTCGTCGCGACGATACGGCGTGTAGGAGGCGACGGGACGTTCGAGTGTCCTGAAGCGGATGCCGAGATCCGTCACGATTTGGTCGGGCAGCAGGGACACCAAATAGGAATAGCGCGAAAGTCGCGCGTCGTATTCGGGGAAGGGTTTGACACTGGTCGTTGCTCCCCCGGGCTCGGCGCACGCCTCAAGCACGAGGACGGTTTTGCCAGCACGGGCGAGGTAGGTTGCCGCCACCAGTCCGTTGTGACCGCCGCCCACCACGATGGCGTCGTATTTTTTCTCGGGGTGATTCATGGACAATCAGGGCAGGGCGGCGGATGGTCCGATATCCCCGCTTGTGCCCTGCGGGAAACGACCGGGCACCGGGCTATTTGCCCTGGAGTAGTGCGACCATCGCTTTCCCCATCGCTTCGCCGACGTCCATGTAGACCTCGGCCTTGCCGCCGTAGTGGCCGTTGCCGCTGCCGCCCTGCGCCATCGGGTTGGTGTAGATGGTGGCGACGTTACCTTTGAACTCGGGGTGTTTCCCGGAATTTCCATCCACGGCAAGGTGGGCGTTCAGGACATCTCCGCCCGGTCCGGTGGCGCTGTCTTTGACGGCTTCGCCGAGGGTGCCAAGCACGAATTTGGCGTTCGGCGCATTGAATTCCTTCCGGAGCGCCTTGATGAAGGTCACGAGGTTCTTCTCGTAATGCGCGGCGTGACCAGCGTTGCCGGCATCCCGTTCGCCCTGCCAGAAGAAGAAGCCGGCGACTTCAAAACCTTTGGCTCCCGGATAATGTTTTTCGAGGTCGGCAAGGGCTTTCTTGGCGTCGCCGGTGTCGTCGTCCCACTGCTTGCCGGCATACCAGGCGATCGGCTTGCCCGCCTTGTCCAGCCAGGGCGCGGGTTCGGTCTTGAGGCCCTTGGCCGGATCCATCTCCCAGAACTCGGGTTTGTCCTTGTAGCCGGCATAGACCAGCTTCTTCTCGACACCCGCCTTGTCCTTGGCAACGAACTCCGAGCGCTCACTGCCGGGAGGCAGGAGATCCCAGCCCAAAGCCCGGTTGCCGATGCAGCACTTGAGGATCATCACGGGCGCATCAAGCGAATTTCCGAGCAGGTGCCCGATGCCGTATTCCGGACCGAGATTGCCGCCGGTCACGGTCATCCATTCATTGCGGAGCGGGCCTTTGCCGGACATGTATTGGACATAGCGGACGTCCTGCCGCACGGTCCAATTGCCGTCATCTTGAATAAGGTAGGGATATTTCTTCTTCTCCTTCACCGCGAATTCGAGCGAGCCGTCGGGGCCTTTCACCTTGCCGAGGCCGACCATGTTGGACTGGCCGAGCAGGATGAAGACCTTGACGGGCTTGCTCAGGTCGGCGGGTTTGCTGCCGGGTTGCTCGGCAGCCGAGACGACGGCACGCGGCGCAAAGACCAGTGCGGAGAGGGCGAGGGATTCGAGGGCAAAGGCCCGGCGGGTTTTCAGGGTCGGTTTCATGGTTTTCGATGGTTGACTGTTTGTTGGTGAGGCAGAGAGATGAAGCTGAATTAACAGGCTGAACGTGAGGCTCTTCGAGCTTACTTTGCGGGCGGGGGGCGGTAAAATGCCGCTGCGTTTTGGTGGAAAAGCTTGGCGGAGACGGCGGCACCTTTGCGGTCGAAATAGGCACGGGTGAGTCGCAGGACGGCAGCGTATTCGGCGGTTTGCTCGGTCACCGGCCAGTCGCTGCCAAAGATGAGACGGTCTTCGCCGAAGGACTCGTAGGCGAGGTCGAGCACCTCGTTGTAGGCGGTGAGGTTTTGCGGGGCGGGTTGCTTTTCCCAGCGGCCAAACAGCGCGGAGACTTTGCAGTGTACGTTGGGCTGTTTCGCGACGGCGCGGAATTGCGCGACCCAATCCGACGCGAGCGGCTTGCCGTCGAGTTTCACGCCGCCGAGGTGGTCCACAATGATGCGGAGTTCCGGCACGCGACGGGCGATTTCTGCGACTTCCTCGAGGCGCCAGCTGCCGAGGAGAAAATCAACCGTGCGGCCTTTCTGCGCGGTAAGCCGGAGGTCGTCGAAGAACGCATCGGTGAGTTTTTCCTGGTAGCGCCCGGAGAGCCGGTAGCCGACGTAGCGCGGGTTTTCGCAGAGCTTTTCGAAGAGCGGGCGAAACGCGGGCGTGCCGATGGTTTCGGAGAAATTGCCGACGACACCGCGATAGAGCCGCGGGTTGTGCGCGGTGATGTCGAGGTTCCACTGGTTGTCCGGCAGGCTCTGGCCGGCCTGCACGACGATGATGCCGCTGACGCCATTGGCCTTGGCGATTGGCTCGTGATCCGCAGGCAGGAAGGAGCGGTAGAGCGTCTTGTTGTCCTTCTTAATCCAGCCAAGGCCCGCAGGTCGCGCGATGTCCCAGAGGTGAACGTGGCAATCAATGAGCGGCGCGACGGCGGGCTGCACGGCGTGAGCGCCCAACCCCAGGCCGAGCAGGCAGGCAATACCCATCGCGATGCGGAGTCGCAGCGTGTGGAACTCTGGGAAGGGATGCGCCGCCGAATCGGAGCGGGAGCGGGTCGGGGACGTTTTTTGGGGCCGTGCCATTACGCGAGAAGCTGTTTGATCGCGCCCACCTGATCGAGTTTGAGGCGGGACATTTCGAGGTCGAGGTCGCCGTAGTGTTTGATGGCGTTGCCGTAGGCGTTGAGGACTGTCGTGTAGAAGTTGCCGAGCGTTTTGTGGCCAGGTTTGCCCCAGTAGGGCAGGCGCACGTAGCGGTTGCCGAGCGCGAGTTTGCTGTTCGAGCCGGAGAGCACGATGAAGGGAAACTCCGTGCCGTGGGAGTGGTGCGTTTCGCCGCTGTTCGGGAAATAGAAAATCATCGTGTTGTCGAACATCGTGCCTTTGCCTTCGGGGATGCTCTTGAGGCGCGTGGCGATTTTCTCCATGACTCTCATGTGATGCTGCTCGGTGCGGTGGCGGATTTCCTCGGCAGCGAGGCCTCCGATGGTTTTGCCGTGTCCTACGTCGTGCATGTTCACATTCTCGCCCTCGATGCCGGGGATGCCGGTGTAGTTGTGGCCGAGTTCATCCACGGTGAAGGAGACGACGTTGGTGAGGCCCGAGATGAGCGCGGAGAGAAGGACTTCCGCGTGGCCCATCTGGCGGTCGAGCGTGGTCATTTTTTCCGCGAGGTATTTGCTGTCGAGCTTCGGCGCGTGGCGGCGGACGGTGTCGGCCATCAGTTCGATTTTCCGATTCCGCTCGCGGATGTCATCGATGGAGCCGGCGTAGTTGCCGACCTTGCGTTGCTCGATACCCGCGAGGTGCCGCGCCAGCTCGGTCTCGTGGCCGGCGACGAACTCGAGCACGCGGCGCTGGAGTTGATATTGCACCTGCCCGGTTTTGTCGGCGGCGACGGATTTGAAAATCTCGTCCACGGCGATTTTCGGCGAGCCGAAGGCGTAGTTCGGCTGCTGCGGGCCGCGCGCGGAATAGCCCTTCTCGATGCCATCAAGGCTGCCGCGCGCATTGCCCCCGCCGGTGGGGAAGCAAGCGAGTTCGATGTGTTCGAGCGGGCTGGGGAAAAGTTTCGCCAGCTCGAAATCCACGGTAGCCCACTTGATGGAACTGGGGCGCTCGTTGGCTTTATAGACGCCGAGCGACGAGCACCACGAGTGATGGCCCACGGTGCACATTTTCCCGGAAAGCCCTTGGATGATGGTGAGGTCCTTTTTGTGCGCCTCCAGCGGTCCCATCCACTCGGGAAGCTGGTGTTTGTCGAGGTTCACCTCGAAGGCGTCGTTGCGGTTCTCCTTTTCCAGCTCCGCCGCGCCGAGCGTCGGCGGCACGCACACTCTGGGAAACAGGCCATTGCCACGGTGCATGAAGATGAAACGCATCGGCGCGGTGCCGCCGGCCTGCGCGGCGGAGAGCTGCGGCAGAAAGCCCGGCAGCGAAAGTCCGCCGAGGGCGAGGAACGCGTTTTTGAGGAAGTCGCGGCGATGTTGCATGGTCGTGGTGTGATTTATTTGCGGTAGAGAAACGAGTCGGAAGTGAGCAGCGAGACGACGACAGCGCGGAAGCTGCCGCCGCTTTTCACGTAGGCCTGGTCGGCCTCGATGAGCGTGCGCGAGTCGGTGAGCAATTCATTTCGCCCCATGAAATAGCGGAAGGCGTGGCGGATGATGGACTGGCGGACGCGCGGGGATTTCGCGAGGCGGTCGATGAGGTCGAAGGCGTCGCTGACCTCGCCGTCGAGCGCGGGCACGCCGGTGCTGTCGAGTGCGCCGCGCGGGTTCACGGGCAACGTTTTGTAAATGGGGAAATCGATTTTCGGGCCGGGCGTTTTTCCGATGATATTGTCGGCGTGCTCCAGCGGCTCTTGCGTGCGGTGGCGTCCGAAGTCGTCGAACGCCTCGAAGGGCAGGCCGAGCGGGTTCATATACTTGTGGCACTTGATGCACTGCTCGGCGGAGGTCACGGCGTCGAGGCGCTGGCGGAGGGTCTTGTGATGGTCCTCTGGCACGACGGCGTCCACGGTGATGGGGATGTCGGGCACGCGCCCGGCGAGCAGCTTTTCGCGAATCCAGCGGCCACGGCGGACGGGGTCGTTCTCCGTGTTCAGCGAGTGGGCGATGAGCCACGCGGGGTGCGTGAGGATGCCTTTGCGGTTGGCGATTTGGAAGGGCTGCTCGACGGGGTAGTCCCAGAACTTCTTGTCGTCCAAGCCGGAGAAATTCTTGTTCTCCACCACGCCGTAGCGGCCCGGCAGCGGTGTGGGCGGCAGGTTGTAAAAGGGCGAGTGGTTAATCGAGTAGCCGTGTGCGGTGGGGATGGTGGTGAAGGGAGTGACGCCCTTGTCGAAGTAGTCGCTGAAAAACCACATGTGCCGCAGGAATTCGCGCTTTTGATGCGGGCCGTTTTTGGGGAACTGGAGAGGCTTGCTCGCCATCAGCAGCGGGAGGCTCTCCGCCATGACCTTGTCCGGCTCGGTCTTCCAGTTCGTGCCCTTCAGCGCGTCCCAGATTTTTTTCCACTCGGCGAGAATTTGCCGGCCCGCCTCGGGCGTGCGGTCGAAATAAACGATGTAGCGGTCGGTGGTGAGCAGCGCGGTGAAGACATCCTTGTCCTGCTGGAGAATGGATTCCACGAGGCGGTCGGCTTCGTTGACGAGGAAGCCGGGCGTGCCCGTCGTGCCGCGGTCGGGATTTTGGTAAATGCCGAGGCCACGCTCCGGGTCTTTGAAAACGCGCGTCGCCATCGGGTAGCCGAAAAATTCGCGGAAGAAGCGGTTGATGCGCGGGTGGCTGACGACCGTGCGGACGATCTTGCCGCCCATGTTGGGGTCAACCTCGGCGGCGAAGTAAGTCTTGTCGTCGAGCAAGCGCAGGACTTCGCGGCGATAATCTTCGCGCGTGGCGAGACGACCTTGCGCGGCGGCTTCGAGCAACTTCGCATCGGGCCCGCGGTCGCCGAGCGCGTAGGAAATGGCGTAAGCGCCCTCGCGCGGCGCGAGCATTTTCCGGCCATTCGCGTCCACCGGGCCCGCGCCGAACTCCAAGCGGTAGAGGAACTCCGACTCCAGCAACACGGCCAGCAACATTTGCCGCAGACCTTCCGCGTTGCCGCCCAGCGCGACGGCCTCGCGCGTCAGCTTCGCATACTTCGCCAACTCCGCCTCGACCGGCGCGCGTTGCAGCACGCCGGCAAACTGCGCGCGCACCGCGTCGGCGATTTCCGCGTCCGTCGGCGCGGACTTTTTCAGCACGATGGCATCGAACGCTGCCGGATAGTTTTTCGGCACCCAACGGTCCTGCTTGTTCGGCAAATCCTCGGCCTTCAACTCGCCGTTCTTCACCCGCGCGCCGAGCACCTGCTTCTGCGAAATCCACTCCGCGTTGCCCAGCATCACGAGCAGCGTGCCGCCATCGAGCGTGCCGTTGTCGTAGTAGCGCACGCCCGAGCCTTCCGGCAGCACGAAGGGATTCGCCACGCCGTAGAGGCCTGATGGACGCCCATGCCCCATCGGCCCAAAAATGTCGTTCGCCCGCTGCGAGAAAATCTGCGGACTGACGAGCCAGCGCCGCGCGGGTGTGAACGGCGCGTCTTTGATTTCCCCGCTGAACAGCCGGTCGTGGTCCACGTAATTCCCGTAGGCCGGCAGCCGCAGCTTGTCCTCCAGCGTCGAGGCATTGTGCGCGCGCAACTCACCCGCCAGCCACTCGACGAGCGCCTTCCGTTCCGTCGCCGTCGGCTGCGACTTGCGGTCCTTCGGTGGCATCTGCCCGAGGAAGGTCTGCTCCTGCATACGATTCAGTAGCGCGAGCCGTTCCGCGAACGGCATCGTGCCGAGGTTGTCGAAGCGCACGTCCCCTTTCTGGCTGTCCTCGCCGTGACAGGAGGCGCAGTGGCGTTCGATGAGTTGTGCCGTCGCCGGTGCGATGCGGAAGCCAGCCTCCGGTTGGGCTGCGGGAGCCGGCACCAGCCCGACCGGGACGGTCGCAAGCAAAACAAGAACGGCAGCGAGTCTGTTCATCGCGAATTCCGAAGTCGGAAACGCCCGGGCTGCAGGGACGCGGGAGGAGCGCGGCGTTCACGCCGCAGAAGGCCGGAAAGAAAAAGTGACGTGGAAAGGCTGGCAGACTCCGCACGTTTCTCCGGCATGAATGCCGCGCTCCTGGTCTGCGGCTCCCGTTCAACTGCGAAATTCGAGTGCATTGAGTCTGGTCGGATGCGGCTACGCAGCCGCGTTGGGTCATTTGACGGGTGTAAGGGTGAATTCCTTGATGGCGACTCCGCGGCTTCCATCATTTAGGGCGACGTGGATGGCATTCTGGCCTTTCGCCAAAGTGACTTCGACGGGCGGGGATTGCTGCCACAGACCGATGGTGTAGGGGACGGCGACTTCCGCGGGGGCCTTGGCGTCATTAGCGGCAAACTGGAAACGCTGTCCTTCATGCACCGTCGCGACTCGTGCAGTCAGGGCATACTTGCCGGCGCGCGGTGCCTCGATGGCATACTGGGCCTTGAAGCCGCCGCTGGCATGCAACTGCATGCCACCCGCAAAGCTCTTCATCGCGGCATGGTGGCCGGAGGGCTTGGTGTAAGCCACCGACGGAATGATGATGGCGCCGTCTTGGGCGGCCATGGGCTTCTGGTCGGCTGCCGTTACCGTAACCTTCTCGACGGCCTGTGCCTTCTTGGCCTCGGATTCGTTGGCTTCGCCCAACTCCTGTCCCAGCGGCCCTAAAGCCACAGCCTTGCTGGCGGCCGCAATCGCCCGGGCCTGAACATGCGCCATGTTGCTCCACTGGCCACCGGCCACGTGTTTGCGGTCATTGTATTCCTGCTCGCCCAAGACGCGGCTGATCCACTGCGCGCGCAGCACCTTCACATACTCCTGCGGCTGCGTCCGGGCCTGCGTCTCCAGGAGAAAGTCCGATCCGCTGCGAGGATTCTCGTTCTTGTCCCACCAGCTATGCGGAAAGCCCGCGCCGAGATTGACCAGCCATCCCTTGGGCGTCCAGTGACTCACTGCGGCGTGCCCGCGCTGGGTGACACCCCAGGTAGGAATTCCGAAGCTCTTGAGGATAAACCGGCCGAAGAATGCGCGCCGCCCACAGACTCCGCCATCCTTGGGGATGTTCTGATACTGGTTGAGGTGCGGGAGGTCGTCCTTGACGCATTCCGAACCGTATTTGACCTCGGTCCGCACGGTTCCGGAATAGCGCCAGCCGTAATCCGGGTTGTAGATGTGGTCGGGCCGGTAGTTGCGGAGCATCTCGCGGCCCCAGGCCAGAATGGAATCAGGCGCATCGCAATCAACGACCATCCGGTATTCCCAGACGGAGAAGTTTTTGAAGGCCGGGTCGAGCTCGCCATCGAGGTAGGCTTTTTCGTAATGCAGGTAACGCTTCACGGGGTCCACGATGGCTGGCGCCGCGGTTTCGGTCTGGGCGTTGTTCTGCTTGATCGGCACCGCGTGTTCGAGGGCGGTGGCGAGCGCCAGACGCTGAAGGACACCTTCACGGGCTTTCGGGCTGGCTTTCTGAATGGCGGTGTAAATTTGCATGGCCAGGCCGTATTTGCCGGCTTCAGCACCGCCGGCGAGGATCATTTGTTTCATCAAGGCATCATCGGCGAGGAGTTGATCCACGAGGGCCGCCTGGTCGCGGCCCTGCTGGGCGAACTCCGCCAGGCCGCGAGGCGTAGCCTTGGCCAAGACCGCGCCGCGGACGAGATGGTGGTCCAGCTTGTCGCTCGCGAGGGCAGGGGAGGAATCTGACAGGATGCTTTCGGCGGCCATCGACTCATCGGTCCGGGCCTGAGCCAGCGCCGCCTGGGCGGCCTGATTGACCTTGGTTACGTTTGCGGCGTAGAGCATGGCTTTGTCGAGCGCGGCCTGACGTTCCGCGAGCGCCTTGAGTCCCGCTGCCTGGTCCGCCTGCCAATGGGCGAGTTGCTTTTTCGCCGCATCGCGCTCGGCTTCCGTGGTGGCCTTTTTCAGCGCTGCTTCGGCAGCGGCAATGCCCTTGGCCGCACCGCCAAGCCACTTGCCCTTGGCGTGCTCCACCAAGGCTTTGGCGGTTCCAATTTTCCCGGCGGAATTCTGCGCGGCATTGGCTGCCTCCTCGTTAGCCTTGAGGGTTTCGCGGGCCTTTTGGAGGGCGGCTTGTTTTTGCGCGTCAGGCTTGGGCAATGCCTTGGTCACTGCCGTCTGCGCGGCGGAGAGCTGGGCGGTGTAACGGTCGAGATGACGCTGGCCTTCGGCGGTGAGCGGGATGGGCGCCTCGGGCTTGGCGGCGGGTAAATGAGGTGCGGAGACCACGAGTGCAGCCAATAGGCACAACGATCGCAGGGGGTTGTGAATTGGTATCATTGAGGGATTGAGCACTGGCTCAACTCAGATGTTTAGCGCGGGGCGATGCTGCCTGATTTGTGAATCGCTGAGGGTGAGCTATTTCAACACGGAAGTCACGCTGCTGAGCCAGATCGCGTCTGCGACGAAGCCCGGATCCGAGCTGGACACTGCGGCCCTAGCGGCGTTGCAGGTCTCAAAACTGTTCCACCGGTGGATTTCCGAATGGCCGTCAGCAAAGGCAAAGCCGCTGGCGTTGTTGTGTAAGCCTGAGGGAGAATCTACGATGGTGGCAGTGGTGGCAGTCGGATCCGTCATAGCCACCGCCAGCGCCGCATCATTGATGGTGGCCGGATTCTCATCGATCAAAACCCAAGTGCTGGCAGGGGTTGGGATGTCGGTCATTCTTCTGAAGTGGAGATAGTTGGTTCCCAAGGGTTGGGAGGAGAAGAAAAACGACTGACTGGCTGCGACGCTGCGAACACGCGGAACTCCGAAGGCCATGCTCCTGTCAGACGGGCAGCGGTAAACAGCCACGTTGTTAACGTAGGGGAAAAGGGTGGCACTGGTTATTGGCACCGGGTTGGTGGCGGTTGGAGCGGCAGGATTCATGGTCCCGCCACACCACTGCTGCTGCCAGCTCGCAAGATTGCCGCCGGGGGCTCTCCAATTGGCATTGGTAACACGCGGTGCCTCGTCGTTGTTATCGTCGGCGTAAAGCAGCCATGCCGTCATCAACTGCTTGGTGTTGGACATACATTTTATACCCAAGGCCTTGGCCTTCGCTTTCGCGAGCGCGGGCAGCAGCATCCCGGCCAGGATGCCAATGATCGCAATCACCACCAGCAGTTCGATTAGGGTAAATCCATGCGTCTGACGGCGGCGCACAGGCAGTCCGGCAGGTTTGATGGAGCGCGGGTTGGTCATGGCGGCGTTGGTTAACAGCTTCATAAGCATGGCAAGGTTAAACTTGCGGGTGTGAAGGAGAGCCTAGACATCGAGTCGGGAGTTTCGAGGGCATTCGCCCCGCTATCCAACCCCTTTTGGGGAACAGTCTTGGAATCGGAAGATGGTCCAGCAAAGCAAGGTTCGCGACCGTCTGCACACCAGAAACGGACGCTCGACAACCGCCCCCGGTCGGAGATTGGCTACCGGTATGCAACCATTACGACTGCTCTCCGCCGCCGAGCAGGTGGCGTTGCACCTGCGGCGGGAGCTGGAGCGGGGACGGTGGGTGGGTGGGCTGCCCGGAGCCCGGTCGCTTTCCGTGGAGTTCGGAGTGAATCACAAGACGGTGGAGGCGGCGCTGCGGCAGCTCGAAAGGGACGGGCATCTGGCTGGACAGGGGCCGGGCCGACAGCGACGCATCGTAGCTTCCCGAAACGGGGCTGCGCGTTCGATGCGAATCGCGCTTCTGGAATACGACCGCACGTCGGGAGCCGAAGGATACACGATTGAGTTGCAGCATTCGTTGATGGCGGCGGGGCACGCCGCCTTCTTTGCGGATGAGACCCTGGTTGAACTCGGAACGGACATGGGACGCGTAGGTCGGCTGGTTAGGAAGACCAAGGCGGATGCGTGGGTTATCGCTGCAGGATCTCGTACGGTTCTTCAGTGGTTCTGCTCGCAGACGCTGCCGGCGTTTGCGCTGTTTGGAAGACGGGAGGGATTGCCAATCGCGGGCACCGGGCCGGACAAGGTGCCGCCGCTGGTAGCTGCCACACGCAGCTTGATAGAACTGGGTCATCGCCGGATTGTGCTGCTGGTTCGGCGCGAGCGGCGTGTGCCGCAGCCAGGCCGGAGTGAATGTGCTTTTCTGGATGAACTCAAGGCCCACGCGGTTCCAGTGGGCTCCTTTAACCTGCCGGACTGGGAAGAGACGCGCGAAGGCTTTCACGAACTGCTCCAGTCGCTGTTCCGATTAACTCCGCCAACAGCGCTAATCATCGACGAAACACCGCTCTTCGCCGCCGCGCAACAATTTCTCGCCGGGTGCGGCATCCGCGTGCCGGAGCAAGTCTCGCTGATCTGCACCGATGCGGATTCAACTTTTGAATGGTGCCTGCCGACCATCGCGCACATCCGCTGGGATAGCGCGCCGGTGGTTCGGCGCACCGTCCGCTGGGCGGCGGCCGTGAGCCGAGGACGCAAGGATCATACGCAAACACTCACCCCCGCCAAGTTTGTCACCGGCGGAACGATTGGTCCTGCGCCGACTTCCGGTCGCGACTAATCGCCGAATTTCGGCGGAGCGATGAGCAAACCGCCGGCCACCACTAGCGCCACCGACCTTCGCAGCCAAGCAGGCTCACTTCTTCTTCTTGTCGCTTTCCTTCGTTTCTTTCGACCCCTCCCAAACCTTCACCAGCACGTCATGCATTGTCGCATCGTGCTCCTTCAACTCGGCGCGGACGAAGGGATAGAAATCGTTGCGGTAGAAGAAGGCCTCCGTCGCCTCGGCGAAGTATTCCTTGTGATTGGTCAGGCCGTAGTGCTTCACCTTCTTGCCGGTATAGAGCAGGACGTTCTCGTAGCTGCCGGCGGCCTTGGCCTTCTCGTAGGCGGCGATGATTTCCGGGTGGTCAAAGGAGAGAATCTGGTCGTGATACGCGTGCGCCAGCTCGTGGAGGATGACGGCCGGATGCTTGAGCATCTGCTCGCGCGACAACAGCTCGCGGGCTTGCGGGATGTGGACCTTCTTGGTCAGGCGCGGGTCGTGCTTGTTCGCGACGAGCCAGCCGCGGTCGGGATGATACTGCATGGAGTTGAGCGTGGGATGGCTGTGTTCAATCCAGATTTCGAGGGTCTGCATCTTCGCCAGCGGGCCGGCTGGAATGAGGATTTTGATGCGCTGCAAATGGTTTGCCAGCATCGTGAGCGCCTTCGTGCCTTCCTCGCGGTGCGCTCCGTCAATCAGCGCAGGCTCGGTGTGAACCTTCCAGCCTTCGATGTCACGCACGACCGGGTCGAAGCGCACGGGGCCGCCCGACTTGGGCGCGGTGGACTTTTCATCGGCTCGCGGCGCAGCGTTCGCCTTATCGCTGCGGGCCTGGGCCTGTCGCCGGATTTCCTGCTTCAACTTCGCCAACCGCTCGGGCCACTCGAACTTCGGCGCCTTCGCCGGGTCGTAGCCCGTCATGTGGCCCGTGAGCCGCGTGGTGGGCTTGGTGTATTTCAGCACCGTGTCGCCGAAGACTTCGCGGCACATGGCGGCGAGGCCGGGGTCGTATTCGAGCAGTTCGGCGCGCGTGTTGACGTGATTGTGGTCGTGGTCGTTCTCGCGGTTGTTGTCGAACCACGACTGCACGCCCTCGGCGAAATACTCGTGATGGTTCACGCTGGCGTATTTGCCCTTCCACAGGCCGGCCTTCATCGCGGCGTCGTAGGTCGCCTTGAGGCGCGGGTCAAACGTCGGGTCCACGTTCACCATGCCGCGCAGATGGATGTTGTGCGCGAACTCATGGATGAAAATGTTCTCGGTGGAATACGGGTCGCCCTCGTAGGCGAGCAGGTTTTCCTCCGCGCAGGAGCAGAACGGGTCAGTGTAGCTGCCGCCCATGCCGCGCGCGCGGGCATCGCGATAGTCACGCGCCGAAACGCCGGGAAAATCCGGGACGGGAACCTTCCCCAGCCAGACCCACTCCGGCTGGTCACAAGTGAATTCGTTCCACGCGAGGATGCTGAGGCGCGAACCGCTGGCGACCATCGCCGCGCGCACATCGGGCCGTTTCGCGAGCATCAGGTCAGCGAGGTAGGCGGCTTCCTTCAGCGCGTAGGGATTCACCTTCGCTGAGGCGACAATCGGATAACCGCCTGCTGAGACGCGCTGCGTGTAAAACGCCGGGATGCCATCGGGGTCCGGCGGATCGAAGCGGAAGCCCTGCACGGGAACCTTGCTGGTGACCATGCGCTCGGCCTTGTCGCTGCGGCCTACGACCACGAAGCGGTGGCCGAGGGTCGTGGTGATGACAGTGTTCTTGCCGGGCTCAAGCGAGCCATTGGGCACGCGCTCGGTATCGGACTTGAGCCAGAAAATGTCGGCGGCCTGCTGGCTGCCGTTGATGATTTGGAGCTTCGGCCGCGGCGGTTCGGCCGCGGCGAGTGGGCTGCCAACGAGCACGAGCGTGGCGAGATAGGTGCGGAAGATTCTCATCGCGTAGTTGCAGGGCGACTGTGGCCGCTAGTTTTGGATTGGTCGAGCAGTGCCTTCAGGTCTCTTACAATTTCCGGGTGAACATTGAAGAGATTCTTCGTTTCGCCGGGGTCAGTGTCGAGGTTGTAAAGCTGGCCGGGGGCGTCGGGTGCGGCGTCCGGGAGCGCGAAGGGTTTGAGGCCGGGGTTGTTCTCGTAGCGATTGCCGCCGGAGCCCGCGTGGTCGAGAAACTTCCACGGGCCACGGCGAATCGAGAGCGTGCGCGCGCCGGCGAAGGCTTGCGTGAGTAGATACGGGCGAATGGGCGCAGTGGCCTCGCCGCGCAACGCGGGGAGCAAATTGAAACTGTCCTCGGCGGCGTTGTCGGGGAGCTTCGCGCCGGTGATGGCGGCGACGGTGGCCATCACGTCGGTGAGGCTGGTGAGCTGCGCGGTGGTCGTGCCGGGCTTCACCTTGGCGGGCCAGCGCACGAGGAACGGCACGCGATGGCCGCCTTCCCATTGGTCGCGCTTGATGCCGCGCCACGGTCGCGCGCCGTCATGTCCATGGTCGGCGCGCATGTGGACGATGCTCGCGATTTCCGGGCCGTTGTCGCTGGTGAAAATGATGAGCGTGTTGTCGGCAACGCCGAGTTTTTCCAACGTGGCGAGCAGTTCGCCGACAATCCAATCGAGCTGGTGGATGAAGTCCCCATGCGGTCCCGCACCTGACTTTCCCTTGAACTGTGGCGCGGCAAACGATGGCAGATGCACGGCCTGCGCGGAGTGGAAGAGAAAGAAGGGCTTGCCCGGCGACTGGCGGACGTGCTGTTCGAGGAACTCGCGGCTCTTCTTGAGGAACACCATGTCCACTTCCTCCATCGGGAAATTCGTGGCGATAAAGCCGGGCCGGCAGTCGTTCGCGAAGGGATGCTGCGGCAACGTTGACTTGTCGAGCGGGCCGGTCGGCGGCACGGGCACACGGTCGTTCTCGATGAACGCGTAGAGCCAGTCCGTGGTGGGACAGCAGGCGGTTCCGAAGAAGCGCTCGAAGCCTTGGTCCACCGGCCCGCCTTCGATGCGGCGGGAGAAATCCACGCGCTTCAAGTCCTCCAGTTTGCCGCTGTGAATTGCCTCTCCCTTCTGGTCGCGAAACGTCAGGCCAACGTGCCATTTGCCGACCGCTGCGGTGGCATAGCCTTGTTGCTTCAACATCGCCGGAAGCGTGAGCCGCCCCGGCGCAATCAAGGAAGGCCCACCCAAGCCTTGAAACACCGCGCCGCCATTCGGCACGCGAAAGGCCATCTGCCCCGTCATCAGACTGTAGCGCGTCGGCGTGCAAACCGTCGCCGGGCTGTGTGCGTCCGTAAAGCGCATCCCCTCGCGCGCCAGCCGGTCAAGATGCGGCGTGGCGACCTTCGACTGGTCGTTGTAACAGCGCACATCGCCGTAGCCGAGATCGTCGGCGAGGATGAGCAGGATGTTGGGCCGGGAAACCTCCGCAGCCGGCACCCGCGCGGCGACGAGCGACAGCGACAGCAAGAGCAGCAGTGTGGGACTCGAGTTCATTTTGTCGGCGCAATCGGCACTTCGCAGAAGGTCAGCGCGGCGAGGCCGTTCGCGCCGAGGAGCAATGTGTCTTGGTTCCAAGCGACTTCCTTCAGGTAGGTGATGTGCTGCGCGGCCGCGGGCTCTTTCAACTTCAAGGTGAGCACGTTGCCCGCGACGCTACCGGTGGCGATTTTGTCAGTTGCTCCATCCAAGTAGAACTGCCTCGCGAGCGCGTCAGTCCAGATGACGGGTTGGTCGAACTCCAGCGCGACCAAGTCGCGCGCGGCGTTGGCAAAGGTGGCGCGGCGCAGGTTCGGTGGTGTGAGCAGCGCGGTGGGTTTCTTGCCGTAAGCATCGCGCTCGATGAGCGGCTGCACCATGCGCGCGAATTCGCCCCAGCCAGCCAGTGGATAGTGGCAGCCGCCCGGCGGTCGCACGCCGAGCGTGGAGAGAATGCTGAGGTTCGAGAACAGGTCGGGGAGCTGGCGCTGCTTCTCGCGGAGCCGGTCGCCCGCGCCGTCGCGCCCGCCCATCGCGCAGGAGTTCGGCCAGATTTGAAACGCGTAGTAATGCTGCACGTTCGGGAAGTCCTGCTTCCACGCGCCGGCCATCGCGATGAAAAGCCGGTGATAACTCTCCCAGCCGAAGCCGCCGGTGGGGCCGTCCGCGCCCTGGTCGTTCTCGCCCTGGTGCCAGAGGATGCCGCGAATACCGTGCGTAAGCCGCGCCTGCCGCACGCGCCAGAGCATCCGGCCATACATCGTGCTGAGGTCAGCGTGGTCGGCGGGCGACGCCTGATGCTCGTCAATGCGCGAGCCGCCAATGGCCGCTTGAATGATGCACACGGGCATCTGGTTGCTCGCGACCAGCCGCTTCGCCAGTTCCATGCCCCACCAGCCGAGTTCGGCCTGGTGCTCCGGTGCGCTGCGTTTCCAGACGGGGCGGCACCATAGATTCGGGCGCGCAAAGCCAAGGTAGTTGAGGCTGTCGGCGCGGCCGGTCGGCCCGCCGTAGCTGCGAATCCACTCGCTCGTCTCAGGCGGCGACTTCTCGCTGGTGTCGGTGGCGAGCGCGTTGGACTGACCATCAATCAGGAACGCGTCGCCGCACACAAGGTCGCCTACGCGGCGCAGCACGGTTTCGTTGACGCCGGTCTTCGTGCCGAACTCGACGCGATACTTCACCAAGGCCGGCTTGAGCTTCACGGCGAAGGCGTAGCGCAAGTCCGCGCCGGGTTTCGCCGTCTCGGTCCTGACCAGCTTGTCGTCTGCGTAAAGTTTGAGGAAGACCGCCTCCGCCGGGGCCGTGAGCGTGCCGCGATAGTGGAGCGTGCCTTCGTTGCGGTCGTCGCGGGCGTAGAACTGGCCTTCCTCCGGCTTCTCTTCCGGCTCGGGCGTGCGCTGCACCCACGCGTCCCGCGCCGGCTCGGTGACGGCGATGACGACCGATTGCGTGACCGCGTGACCGCCGTTGTCGAGCGTGACCGTGACGGTGAGCGGGCCACTGCGTTGTGCGCGCAAGAGGCGGAGCTTGCCGGGCAAAACCTCCTGCGTGACCGCGAACGGCCCGGCGCTCCACGTGAACTTCAATTCGCCCGCGCCCGCCGATTGCATCGCCGCGAGGTTCGCAATGCTCGGCGTGACTTCAATCGTCGCACGCCCGTTCCATGCCGTTGGCGCGGCGAGGGTGAACACCGGTTCGGGGATGCTCTCCTTCACGGTGATGGGAATGTCCCGCGTCTTCACGCCATCGGGGAAAACCGATTTGAACCGCAGCGTTACCTGCGTGTCGCCCTTTACGCGTCCTGCGGCGAAGGTGAATTTGAAGCAGTCCACCGCCACGACTTCCTCGCGTCCGTCACGCCGCAGCAGCCAATAAACTTTCTCCGCCCCGCCCGCTTGCGCCATGAAGCTCGCGTTTGCGCCCTCCGCGACGAAAGCCTTCTCCGGTGACACCGCGAACGCATTGCCCGCTTGCACCAGCGGCCCGACGAGGGTTTGCAGCGGCTTTTGGTTTTCGAATTGCAGGCGCACCCAATCCGCCGAGCGAGTCACTTTTGAGACGCGGGCTTCATCGAGTTCGCCGACGTAGTTGTAGTTGTTATACCAGCCGCCGAGCCACAGCCGTGCGGGCGTGCGGACGTTCAGCGGCGAGCCTTTGCTCGAGTTCGTGCCGGTGGGCTGGCCGTTCACGTAAATGATCGATTCGCCCTGCCGGTAGGTGTGAACAACGTGCGTCCAGTCGCCGAGCGGCAGGCGGGTGCTGCCAACGTCGCCGCCGGAGAAGTAGCAATCCATGCGAATGTGAGGCGGGCTGCGGAGTTGCATGACGACTTTGCCCTGCGCTTGCTCGTTGCCCCAGCCGATGAGCGTGGAGTTTGCCGAACGGGTGCGGAACCAGACTTCCGAGCTGTGAGGACTCGCGCCGGCCGGGTAGTTGAGAATCTTGTCGCCACCGAAGACGCCGACCTTGCCGGGGAAGTGCCGCGCGCGGCCGATGATGCCGTTGGTCACACTCGTGCCGGTGTCCTTCGATTCGAGCGTCCCGACTTCATCGCGCACGGTGTCGCCCAGATGCCACACGCTGAGGTAGCCATTGGACTCGTTGAAGACCGCCTTGCCATTCGACTCGCTCGCTGCGTCGGATTTGCCCCAGTGCAGTTGCAAAGTCTGCCGGGTATTGCCTGTGATGCGCGGCACGCGCACCCAGATGCTCGCGGTCCCGCGCGCCGCGTCCCACTCCTCGATTTGATATGCGAGCGCCTTGCCACTCTGGTCGGCGAAGCGAATGTCCCCGCCGTCAGGCCGCGCCTGCTTGAAGTCGAACCAGTCGCGATCCAGCCGCACGAGCACCGGAAACTCCTCGACCACCGCGCCCGCCGGGAGGTTCGCACCATCGGGGGTGGTAAGCAGTGTAAGCACGCCTGTGTGATTCCAACCGGGCAGCGGGGCGGCAACAACCAACGCCAACGACTTGGCGAAAAGCAACGAGATCAATGCTGTAGAGCATTTCATTTGCACAGTGTTTCGGCGGCGACACAAGCTGTCGAGCATGCCTTTACGTTTGACGCTTCAGCGATCTTTGCTTGCATTGCCTCGGTGGGGATGTAGCGGGCCGCGTCGCTCCAGTTTGGTGGCGGGCGAATTGTGCAGGGTAGTCTGTGTAGGGGCGGTTTGGCTGTTCTTCCTCTCCGTATCGCCATTTTATCGTTGACCGCGTCGCCCAAGCCGGTGGACATCACCAATGATTGGTGAGAGTTTATCTCCAATGCCGGGGTCGTTTAGTTTGTTCAATGGTGCTATTATGGCTGCGATGATTTTTTCTCCCTCCGGTCGTCGTTGGGTGGCGATCGGTTGTAGCATTTTGCTCGCAGCAGCCGCGTCGGCCGGTGAAATCCACGACGCCGTGCTGGCGCACGACATGGATCGCGTGCGACAGTTGCTGTTGGAGAAGCCCGACCTCGTCAATGCCCGCACTGAGCGCGGTGACACACCGCTCTACATTGCTGCTTTCCGGGGCTACGTGAAGCAGATGATTCCGTTGTTGCTTCAATACGGCG
>Ga0194124_10002237_pt1 | contig 22234 bp, 18 predicted proteins | sample TA2KigCas0mmetaG_FD_148605 | JGI IMG/M metagenome (GOLD analysis project Ga0194124, IMG submission 148605) | Freshwater microbial communities from Lake Tanganyika, Tanzania - TA2015031 Kigoma Deep Cast 0m | ecosystem: Environmental > Aquatic > Freshwater > Lake | place: Tanzania: Lake...
TCCCCGAGGCTGTCATGGACGCCGAGGCCCCACCGGAGACGTCGGCCCTCAGGGCCCCACCGGAGACGTCGGCGCTCAGGGCCCCACCGGAGACGTCGGCGCTCAGGGCCCCACCGGAGACGTCGGACCGACGGGTCCTCCCTTTTCTCCGGCCTTCGTCAGCGTTTACTCGACTTCCATACAGCAAGTCCCGCTCGGAGGGACGATCGCGTTTGAGAACGTGCGTGCGAATGTCGGCTTCACGATATTGTCCCCTGATCAAATTGAGGTGCAAGAAAGTGGCTGGTACTTCGAGATCAAGACCATCGATACGTTGGAGCCCAACGCGTGCGCGCTCTACGTGAACGGCGTGCTAGAACCGGGAACCTGGTTCGGGGCGAACGCGACGGCTCAGGATGTCGGGCATGCCATCGACTACCTTCGTCAGGGGGACGTCATCGAGGTCCGAAATAAGAGTTCTCAGGGAGGCACGATCACGCTCTCTCCTCTAGGATCTGGAGGCAATCCCGAAGTCGGTCAGCTAACCGCCGCCTTCGTGTTGTTCAAAATCGCTTGAAGAGCCGCCTCAAAAAAGACTGCTAAGGGAAGCACCGTCGACGGATATTCCAAGCTCGGATCCCCGTTCGGACCTATCTGCTCGCAAGGAGTAAGGTGCGCGCACGGCGACGCAGGTCCTGCGCATCGGCGCCTTCTCCGGGACGCAGAAGAGAAGACGCGAACTCTTCGAGTGGGCGCGGAATGCTTTCGGAGTCGACGACCGTTTCCTTCCGTCTCAACAGGGTGCGGCAGCTCTGAGCCAACCTCTGCGCGTCTGCTGCGGCGCAGAGCCGCAAGACCTCTCCGGCCACCTCGCGACCCGCGCGAAGCTCGAGATCGCGAAGGCTCAGGCTACGTCCAAAGTCTATAAACCTCAGGTCTACCTCTTCGCCTTCTGCGCAGCGCGACACTCCGATGTTGTTCGCTTTGGCGTCCCCGTGCACGAGACCGAGCTCGTACGCTCTTTTGACTAGGCTCAGCAGCGCTCGACCGAGTTCGGGACGCAAGAGCCTCGGATCCTTCGCGACGGCCCTGTCCAGCGTCCCCGGGAGCAGCTTCAGCCGGAGCACCGCGACGTTCGAAACGACGGCTTGCTCTGGGTCCGACGCTAGCCGTATGCCTGCCGCCGCACGACGATTCCGAAGGTCGAGGGGTGCCCACGCGAGCGCGTGCTCCGAGAAGGCTTGATTGAGCCGATACTCGTGCAGCGGACCGCTCATGCTTCCCAGCAGAGAAGGCACGCACGCCACGAACTTGAGGGCCACCGGAGACCCGCGCCAGACGCCCCTGTAGACGCACCCGTACGTGCCCCTTCCCAGGGCTCGGGTGGCCCCGTGGCCTTCCAAAAGGCGGCTGACCGCCTCCGCGCTGGGAAGAGCCGCGTCTCCCAGGAGCAGCAGCCTCGCCTCGGCCTTTTGTCGCAGACCCCGCGTTCTCCCACCCAGGGCTGACAAGTGCGCCGCCGCGGCGCTGACGCCGATCATCTTCTGCAGCGCACCGAGGTTCCCCTCCTCCGCAGGCATTCGCTTTGTTCTTAGTCGCGCGTGTGAAGGCGCGCTCCAGAGAGACAAAAGAGAGACCGCGAGCGTGCCGACCATGGCTTCTCTTCGCGAGTACCTCCGCCCGAGCGAGAACGTCATATTCGTGAACGACCTAGTCAAGAACGCCAAGATCGACGGTCCGACGTTTCTCGCTGCGCCCTCCTGTGGCGCGCGCGAGCACAACCTGTACGAGCGAGTTCGGGAGCAGCAGAGAAGCATCGAAAACGAGCAGTGGAACGTCGGTGCGAAGAAGAGACAGCTTCAGGCCCTCGAAGAAGAAGCGGCTGCTTTCACCAAGCGCCACGAGCGCCGCAAGCAGCAGGAACGCCTGGCCAGCGCAGCGGCCCTGCGCGAAGAGATTCGCCAGTTGGAGTCTGGAGAGAAGCTGGAGAATTTCCGGCGCTCGGTGCAGCCGTACCTCAACGAGTACCAGCGGCAGCAGTTTTGCCGCAGCCGCGCCGACGGAGACTACGCCGCCGGCAAGGAGCAGAGCGTGGTCGAGGACTACGCCATCCACGTCGAAGCGCAGCCGCCCAAGTTCCACATCCTCAACGGGGACGTCTGCGCGACGTGCTCTGAGCCGTTGCGCCTCCACCAGACGCTGTCGCTGCTCATCTGCCCCAAGTGCGGGTCCTCCAGGCCCTTCCTCGACGCCACGGCCTCGCTGATGGCGTACTCGGACGATTACGACTGCTCTTCGTTCTCGTACAAGCGGATCTCGCACTTCGAAGACTTCCTGAAATCGCTGCAGGGCAATGAGTCCGTCGAGGTGCCGGCGTCGGTCACGGACGCCGTCATGCAGCGCCTCGTGGACGAGCGCGTGACGGACCCCAACGAGATCACGGTGCACAAAGTGAGGGACATCCTCAAGAAGCTCAAGTTGCGCAAGTACTACGAGCACGTGACGCTGATCACCTGCAGCATCACGGGGCGGCCAGCCCCCAAGATGACGCCGGAGATGGAGGAGCGCATCAAAGTGTGCTTCCTCGCCGCATCCGCGGCCTTCCAGCGCCACGTCCACGCCTTCGACAACCGCAAGAACATGATCTCCTACGCGACGGTGACCTGCAAGCTCTGCGAGTTCCTGGGCTACCGCGAGTTCCTGCCTTATTTCGCGCCCCTGAAGTCTCGCGAGAAGCTGGCCAAGGCCGACCAGTGCTGGCGCATGATCTGTGCCGACCTCGGCTGGCCCTTCGTGCCGTCGCAGCCGCCTTGACGGGCGCTAAATGGAAAAGAATTCGATGGAGGACGAGGGAGAGGACGTCTGGGTCAGCCGAGCGGACGCTTGCGCGCTTTGCATGCTGCGGCGCGAGATGATGCACGGCGCCGACCCGAGCGAGGCGTGGCTCGAGGACTTCCGACGGCGCGTGCGCCAGAGCTGCGTGCGTGACGGCAGCTGGACTCGGGACCACGTGCTGGTGCGCGTGAGTCCGGGCATCCTTGCCGCGCTCCGCGCGCTGGGCGCCTGTGAGTTCAGCGACGCCGCTGGACGCCCCGTCTGCCTCTTCCGCACGCTTGGGCGCCAAGTGGCTGGAGGCTTCGGAGCCGTGGAAGCAGCCCGACGCGGTTTCGCGAAATTCACTGGCACGGCGGCGCCGCAAGGAGGGCTCCAGCAGCTGCGAGCCTCCCCTGGCTTTTGGCAGCGCGCCATCGGCGACGCCGCGCCCGTAGCGGCGGAGCAGCTGCGGTCTGGCGTGCTTCGCCAGCTCGCTCTGCTGCAGTTCGGCGAGGGCGGGCGCGAGGCTTGGCTGGGAGCTGAAACCTCCAAGCTCTCAGCAGAGGTTTTCTTGAAGTTAGAGAGACAGACCAGCTACGTGGTTCGCGGGCGGGCAGCCTCGCATCAGGTCGTCTTCGGTGAGGCCAACCCCGTGCGGAGACTCGTCCAGCTGTGGAAGGATTTGCAAGAGCGCTACGAGGTCGTGGTGCAACACTGGCTCCTGTACGGCCCCGACGCCGAAGCGCGAGCGTTCCGCCAGCGCGTGCAGTGCGCCGACGTCATCTCTGCAGCCACGGTGCCGCGGGGAAACAGGTGCGCCCAAGCCGTCGAGGACAACGCGCGCCTCTTCGCCCACCGCCTCTCGGAGTACACCGCCAATGCCCTGCTCCCGCCTCTTAACGGCCTGGACCCCCACGAAAAAAACAACGAAGTTCGAGACCTGCACAGTGAGTGTGCGCGGCTGCTCCCGGACGCGGTGGCCTGGAAGATCTTTTGGTTGAGGAACGAGCATACCGGGGCCTTTCGACTGGCGCAAGTCTTTTTGGAGAGCCAGAATCGTACCGTTCCTTTGGACCTTCAGAGCGCCTACCTGGCTTCAACTTCAAAAACAACTCAATCTCAAGAGTGGACTATTTTCACGGCAGACGAGCGCAAACAAGAAGAGGGTGCTGGGGAGCGCCTGGTGTTGGGCCTGACGTCGGCGGATTTACCGGCTCTCACGGAAGACGGTCGTCGCTTAGACGACTTCTTGACGCTGTCCATACGCCGTTTGTCGAACGTGGGAGGGCTCCTAATCGAAAACCTTGCTCACAGCGCAGTCGGCTTCACTGCGAATCGGCTGGGGTCGCTGCAGTCAGAGCGTCCCGTCAGCAACGCCTCTCTAGACCTGGAGCACGCGGCCGTACTGCGCAGCATCTCTCTGGGCACCTCCGCGCGACTCCGAGACGCCGAGTTCCAGAACTTGCACCCGCTGACGAAGGACGCCCTCGCGAAGACGCGGACGTGTAAGGAGAGCGAGAAACTGACGGCAGAGGACAAGCGGCAGTTGCGGGAGGAGGCCAACCGCGGTATCGTAGGGCTTCCTGACATGTTCAGGACAGGTGATTTCCCCAGTCTCTTCGAGAAGCCCATCATTGTTAAATCAAGGCCGCGAGGCCTCGCCCAAGGCCCCGTCCAGGCCCCCGCCCAGGACCTCGCCAAAGAGCTCGAGGCGCTGCTTGTCAGCCTCTCCCAGGAAGCTGGCAAACTCGGCGCGCACGCGCCTCTGCGTCGGTCCGTTCGGCTGGAGATGCGCGGAGACAAGGACGCTGAGCGCGCACTCAGCTACACTCTGGACCTGGATGATCCCTACGCCGCCAATTTGGTGCGCTACCTCCTGTGCCAGAACCTCGTTCCCCGCAGCCAGAGCGCTAAACTGCTGGCCGAGTACAAGGACTCCGCTGGCAAGGTGGTGGTTCAAAAGGCGACGCTCGTGCACGCGCGTTAGATTCGCGCCGCTCCTCTCGGCGGCGTTGCAAAAACTCGTCGAGATGAGCTACGTCCTTGTGAACATCGCGCACAGCGCGCGCCGACCCAGCGCCCCTCGCGCGGCCTTTCGCATTTTGGGGCTCTTCTCCAGCGCCGACGAGGCAAGCATGCACGCTCGCAACCTGCTCGTCAGCGACGTCGACATGCATTTGGCGGAGGTGGGCAAGTTCTTCGCGCTCATGCGCGAGGCCGAGCAGGACGAGGGGAAGCACCTCCGCTCCGTCTACGAAGCCTACAAGCAGCGCCTCAAGAGCCACGAAGAGGACTTCCGCGAGAACGTCGAGCAGCAGCGCACGGGCCAGGTGAGCGATCTCTCACTCCCGACCAGCGCCGAAGCAGACGTCTCGCGCCTCTTCTCCGGCGACGCCCCCAGCGCGGTGCCCCGCGGCGCCGAGCTTCGCCTGCAGAACTTCGCGGTCGTCTCGGTCATGCAGGACCACCAGGAGCCCGACCCGGACCGTCAGCAGCCCTGCGTAGTCGTGTGGGGAGCCTACGACACCGAGGAGCAGGCGAAGGAAGCGGTGCGCAAGCAGCTCTCGCTCACGGTCACGGACCTGCACCTGGAGGTCGTGCAGCTCTACGAGTGGCTTCACCCCACGGAGGTCGGCAAGCATCTCGACGAGCTGGTGGAGGAGTTCCGGGACGAGAAGCTCACGGAGATCATCAGCACGCGCAAGGAGGAGGCGCGCAAGGTCAAGGCCTTCCGCCAGAGCTGCGGAGACCGCGAGGCGCCCCTCATCGACTTCACGCAGCCGGAGGTCCGAGTCAGCGGACCCGAGGTACCCGGAGAACTCACGGCGTGACGAGTCGAGTCGACAACGACTGTAAAGGTCGATGCAGGACCGGACCCGCTTGAAAGTCGAACTGTCTTTCTCTCACATCGACCTGGCCATTAAAAAATACGAGCTCGCTGCAGTGCTGGCCGACGGCTCCGGAAAGAGCGTGCACGATACGGTCCAAGACCTACTCGAGTGTCTCTCGGGAGAAAAGAAGGACTGCTGCAGCCGCTCGCACGTGCCGAGCGCTTGCGAGATTGCAGCGAAGGACATTCAGAAGGCCCTCGAGGAGTTGGAGGCGCTCCTCGGGAAGAAAGAAGCGAAACGCGCGGTGCAAAAGAAGTACCCTCGACTCGGGCTGATCCGACGCTTTTTGTGGGATCGATCCCGCATCGTCGCGCTCCTCGTGGCGCTCGCTATCTTTTCGTACTGGTTCGTCACCCCTCGCAAGACCGAACGCGCCACGATGAGAGGCTCACAGGAAACTCTACCGGAAGACTGGGGTTTTTCTATGCCGGGGCTTGAAGATTATCGCATGCTTAACGAGATACGCAGGGAAGTGTACAAAATGCAGTCTCCTGCGGATCAGCTCGCAGAAATATATCGTTGGGCTACTCAACAATCCTGGTCATGGAGCGACATCGCACGCTGGATCAAACAAAGCTTCGCGAGATCTGAAAGGAAGACGCTCGCCGACGAGATGCTTAGAATATGGACTATATTTCATCATCCCTTTTTGGAGCTAAAAATAGGGATACCTTATGAAGAGGAAACAAACGGAAAGGTAAACAGAAAGGTGGCCAAGTACTTACCCTAGCGAAGGCACGCTGTTTTTGGTCTTCTCGAAGCGTTGGCGTCACCACTCACCGTACAAGATCCTCCTGTCGTCGAAGACGTCTACGACTTCGACGAAGGTGTTCTTGACTTTCCAGGGCATCACGGGTTCCTCGGGCAGTCTTCCCAGGAGACGTAGCCGCAGCCTTCGTTTGTCTCTGATCCTCTCAGCAGCGCGCAGTCTCTCTCGCGTCAGCAACCCCACGGTCCACTCTCCCCACGCTCTCACGAGCTTCTCTTGTCTGAGCTCTTCCTCTCTCGCCTTGTGGAGCCTCGTTTTCTGCTCAGCGAGGCGCTCCTTGCGCTTCCTCTTGGAGGCTTCGCTCTTGGCTTCCTGCGCACGAGCCGCCTCCCGCAGGCTCTCCTCTTGCCGGAGCTTCAGCTGGCTCACTCTCTGAAGAATCCCGGCCAAGAAGAAGGTCGCTAGCAGCCTCTCGATGTCGTCCCAGGTGCGCGGTTCGCACTTGCTCACGTACGTGTCGTTGTTCATGACGGCGATCTTGTAAGCGGCGTCGGTCGTCAGCTGCAGCAGCGCCTCCTTCTCGACCGCTTGCTTCAGCGACAACCTGTGCAGCAGCGACAAGCAGTCCGGTCTGGACGCCAGCTCCGGGGACATGACGAGCTCGAAGCCAGGGTGGACGTCCACTCTGGACAAGATCTCCGTGCGCTCGCGCGCCGTCACCACGACCTCGTGGCCGTCTCCCAGTCCCCTGCGCTCGCACCAGTACCGCAGGCTCGAAGCCACCACCATGTCGCACGCCTGCACGAACCAGTAGACGGCCGGCGAGAGGCTGGAGGCGTCGACCCGCTCATCGGTGCTCATCGCCGCCCACGCCTCCTGCAGTTCGACCGTCGCCTTCTTAGAGGGCCACGATCGCACGCTGGTTTCCTTCGGCCTCTTGAGGGCGCCGAGGAGGTTCGAGAGGCTGGCGCGGATGCCCTCGTCGTACTTCATGACCTGTACGATGATGCAGGCCATCATGATGGTGTAGAGCTCCCGAGAGAATTGACGCGCGTCGCTGACGCACGGCGCTTCTTGGCCTCGAGCCGATCTCTTCAGGACCTCCATCCAGCCGTCCATGCAGTCCGCGGCGCTCGCGATCATGAAGTCCATGGCGTCGTCGCGAGCGCAGAACTGCCGGCTGAAGCGCAGGTGCATCGGCGCGGTCAGCTTCCACTCCGCGTCGTCAAGCCTCGTGTCCCTCCACAGGTCCCCGTCCAGCTTTCGTTCCCGCGTCAAGCGCTCGCGCAGACGATGGAGGTACGAGACGGGCGAGTCCGACTGGAGAAAGCAGAGGTTCATCCGCTCCTGCAACGTCGCGCTCGCCCATACTTGCCTGCACCTGGCTTCCTCGTGGGACTGGGGACCCTGAGTCGTCATGAGTACGGAAAGGGGACGTGTCGAACATGCACTACACTCGCGTCTAAAATGAGAACAGCTGAGCTTCCTTTTTATTTGGGTCTTAACAAAAATGGCTTCTACGAGCAGCACACAAAAAGAGCACACCCCTGGTCGACTCACGCGAGCGTACCGTTTCATTCCGTTTCAGGCGAAAGTTTTGGGAGCTTACGCTTTGGCCGGAACAGGTCTGCACGCAGGAGCCAACGTTCTGTCAAATTACGAGAGCCTTTTCAAAGCGCATCAAGAAGCAATGCGTCAGCCAGAAACCAGCGTAGCGACTCCAAGAACTGCAACACGGAACGAGTATGTATTGTTGAGAGCGACTGATCCTGTTTTGCAAGAGACGGAACTTGCAAAGATAGAAGATATAGAAAAGAAATACGCAAATATTTTGAATGAGCTGGCTGAAAAGTACCCCACCGAGCGCACGAAGAAAGCAATCACGTCGTCCTATAGTAGAGACAGGGACCAGGGTCTTAATTTTCAGATTCAACGATCGGAAGTGGAAAAGTTTAAGACTGGCCTCGCAGAATTTTGGGATCACACGACTAGGCTTGTGTTTTCGATGATGTCGGCCGCAGTTGCACTTAAGACCTCCCAGTGTGCTACGATGATACTAACTGGAACGGCGGCTCTTGCAGTTCCGTGGTCTCATTACAGCGTGCATCTGAAAGTCGACACGTCTCAGCAATGCCTGAAGGCCTGGCTAACTGAATATCGCAGCTATCATGAAGGGGATTCTGAATCGTTCAGCTGGTTCCCACACAATTGCGTGACACAAATGCCTGATCGCGAAGCTTTAGTGCAGGGACTTCAGGTCTTGCATTTTGCAAGAAAAGTCAATGTCGTGGAACTGCGTAAGCAGAACCTAAAACTGCTGACTGAGGTTATGGATCGCCTGAAGGAGCTTTACGGCAGCAACCTCGCAGATAGCGCAATGATACTTGCTCAACACTTCGTTTCTGGAGGTCTCGATAACACTGGGATTGTGAATGCTACGCGAGCGATAATCGAATGGAGGTCTAAAAATAATCGAGACCCTATCGACATCGTGGCGGCGTATCTACCCGTACTCACTAGGTTAAGGTTCTTCGAGCAAGCCTTTGACGGCGCCCTCTGGTCCATACAACTCTTCGAACACGTCGGCACCACCTCTCCCACGGACCCAGCTATTACTACAATAGTGAAAGTTATCCGAGACAAGGCTGCTAAATTTCTTGAGGACCATGAGGAATCTGGGATACTTTCTGTCGTAGCCGTTTTCTTGAGGTTAATACTTGACGGATTAGTTTGGTGTATGAAACTGGCCGATTGGGGTCCGCTCTCTTACTTTTTCATTCATTTTTATGGAAATTATTTAGTAGTCACCTTCATAATTTGGGTCTTGTTTTACATCGTCGATTATTTAATGGCTTACCTCATGTGGAATGCACGAAAAGACGGGATTCTCATGGGAGCGATTGCAGAAGACTCAGTACTAAAAGACGAGGTCGAACGTTTAGAGAAGCGCAGAAAAGAATTGATCGATAAATTCAAGCAGGAAGCCCAAAGGATCACCCAGACAAACGACACTGGCGTGACGTTGAGCAGAATTTACCAAGACTACAGGAACACCACGCAGGAATACCGCATCCTGCAGCGTAGTAGGGAAGTCACTAAAGCTTTCATGAAGTCCATTCCTCGTGACACCGCCGCGCACCAAACTTTGAATGCCTTTCAAAGAAAATTCGTACTTATGGCGGGTTTTCTTCCTGGCGTGGCGTTACTAACCTTAGCGAACGACCTGGTACATATGTTATTTAAGCCTCCGGAAGATGACGAACCTAAGCTTTTCGGAGAGTACTTTAATCTTCTGAAGCGTATGCGCATGGAAACTGATGGGATAAGCAACAAAATGGAGCAGGTACAGTCTGAATGCAAGACGGTAGTTGAAAGACTCGCAGCTTCCCTTGACGAAATTAGACGGATTATACTCGCAAAGGAGTTCAACCGAGACAATGAAAATGTAAAAAAGGCTCTTTCAACATATCGCCAACTGTCTCTGACGCTGAGCAAGGTCATGGCTTCATTGTCCGACACGATCATATATGAAAATGCGCAGCTTTTAAAAGATGTGACCAACGTTTGGACGACAGCTCGCGAATTGACCTCGGAAGAATACACGAAGCATCTTGAAGATGACTTCAGGAAAGATGCCAGACTAGAGCATGCAAAGCTTCAGAGGGTGAATCCGTCAAATATTATAAAGACGTTTAAAACACCATGAGGGATTATGATCACAACGACCGTAAAGGGACGAGAAAGCGCGTCGCGCGCTCCTCGAGGTCTCGCCGTCGCTCAAAGACCTACTCTAAACTAAGACGCCGAAACGAGCACAGGGACGTCACCTCGCGTAAGTTCGAGCGTGATCACAACGGCGGAGACGAAAACCCTGCTCATTTCGCTGTGCGACTGGCACGTCGACTCAAACAGGGAGGAGTAGCCGCGACTTCGACGGCCCTAAATTTAGCAGCGACTACGAGTTCGGCAGTTTTGAGCGCAGCAGGTCAAGCGACATGGCTTGCGCTCTTGAGTTCCATATCTGCAACAACGTCAATACTAACGTTCGGAGCTGTCATCTATGCAGTGGTATACCTCTTCTCCACCCTGCCGTTAGCCTATTTGATGTCTCATTTAAAAAGTAATCTGGGAGCTCTGTTTGAAGCTTGGAAAGTCAACGAATCGACTAAATCAGTTAAAGGAAGACCCGCAGCCTCCGAGAAGGTTCAAGAGTATCAAAAAGAACAGGCTGCACGTAATCTCGACATCGCAATGGGCGCTCTCTCAGAACGAGAAAGGCTCGCTTTCGAAGCGAAATTAAAATACAAAAAGGATGGACTGGCTGGAATGACACTGAAAGAAGGGTTGGAAATTTTAGCTTCTTTTGCTCCGACTTTGGGGTTCTTGTACGCTGTCGTCAGAGTGGTGCCTCTACTTCCTGGAAGCGGAGCGAGTAGTGGCCATTTGAGTGCGGACGCACAGCAAAAACTGGCGATCCAGCGCAGGCGAGAGGCGCATGCGCAGGCGCATGCGCAGGCGCGACAGCAAGAATCGGATACCGCAGTTCAGTATAATTATACTGACCGCGGCATAGGCGATGAAGTAGATCTCTCTAATATTTCGTAAAAGGAATGCCGCCACTCTCCGAGGAAGACAAGCTGCAGGCCATCACGGCGCTCCAGGCGCTCTCGACCTTTTACCTCTACGACTCGCCGCCGGTGCCGGGCTACAACTACACGCCCGTGGCCATTCGCTGCCTGGCCCGTTTCTTGAACCGCGACTCGCAGCAGCTGCGCGCAGAGCTGACGAAGCTGGCCGAACACGGTTTCTGCGAGGTGACGCCCTACGAAGCTCGCTTGACGCCCGACCGCTGGGAGCTCAACGTTTCGAGGTGGTCGGAGTACCTCGCCTACTACGTCTTCCACGCCCCGGAGCGCTTCCGGGGGCCGGACTGCCTCGTGCCAGTCAACCCTGGCCGCTGCTTGAACTTGCAGCCCCAGCGACTGCAGGGCAAGTCGGTGACCATCACGGACCCCTTCAACGGCGTCTTTTCCTCGACGCAGTACCGCGAGAACTGCGAGCCGCCCTCCGCACTGGGTCCCTACGAGCTGGAACCCCTGTGGCACTGCGCGGCCGATCCGAGCCTCAGCGCTTCCCTGAATCTCAACTTCCTCTTCTCGACCGCGGACTCCTCGACGTTCCGGGCCTTCCTGAGCGCTGCTTACATGCAGACGACGCAGACGTCGCCCACGATCTACGGCCCCGCGGGGTGCACGCTGGCCGAGTACATGGACTCGACGCCCGTGCTCGTCCTGCCTCCGGCGGACAGTATCGGCTTGGAATTCGGCACCGCCTCTCCCAGCGCCACGCCCTTCTCCTTCGTCGCGCAGCTCTGGCATCCTGTGCGCTTCGACGACCCGGCCAGTTACCCGGTGAGTCTGCAGGCGCTGTCGGGCGTCACGGTGATGCTGCGCGCCAACGGCATCGCGAGCGTGGGCGCCCAGCTCTTCACCTTTGCGCTGGTGGGCTGCGCGGCCGGAGGCAGCTACCTCGCCTCGCTCGTGGGCGCCCTCCCGGCGGACGCTGACCCCAACGCAGCGGCTGCTGCGCCGCTTCCTCGCGCGTGCTCGCAGGGACTCTTTTGCGGCGTCGCAGGCAAGGCCTAGTCAAGTCGGCGGCGTTGCGTCGGCGGCTGCTCGCCGAAGAGCTGGTCCAGGAGCGTCGACGGGATCTCGCGCGTCATGCCTGCGAAGGTGGCACAGGTGCAACGGCCCTCGCTGCGGATCTCCTCGCTCTTGCTGAAGCAGCGCTGCGAGAGGCCGAAGCGGCTCAGGTGGAAGTAGATGTTGCTCTTGCTGTGGTAGTCCCCCTTGTTGGTGCAGTAGCGCGAGCCGAAGCCGGTGACCTTGAGGATGTACTTGTCGGCGCCCTCGATGCGCACGACCTGCTTGAGCGTCAGCGCCGCGTGCGCCGGCGCGTAGGCCTGCACGCAGGCCCGGAGGCGCTGCATCACGGACTCGCTCAGCTGCACAGCCAGCAGGCTGCTAGGCCGCGCGGCGCGCAGGGCGCTCTCCTGCTCCTGGTACTCGAGGCGCGGCTGCAGGCGCCCGAGCTCCGTCTGTCTCCGCACCACGCGACTCGGCAGCGGCGCGCCGGGCGGCACGCGAAAGCTCTTGTCGGGCGTGCTGAGCAGCGTGCGCGTGCTGCACAGCCGCACGGCGTGAGCTTCGTTGGCGTGCAGGTCCCGCAGGTCCTCGGCGCCCCGCGCGTCTTCGGGCAGCACGCGCCAGGGCCAGTAGACCTTGTTGAGGGGCACGTGGCCCTCCACGCAGCGCGAGCAGCTCAGGCGCTCGCGACCGTTGCGGCAGTGCTCGCAGGGCAGGCACTTGTCGGAGCCCACGAGGCGCAGGCTGCCGCCCTCGCTGAGCACGCAGACGTCGATGGCCTTGTCCCAGTCGTCGTACCAGCGCAGATGCTGCCGGCACCGCGCCACGACCCCCGCGCGCACGCGCAGCGCCTGGGCCTCCAGCACGGGCGTCTGGATGAAGATCACGTGGAGCCCCGGGGCTTTGCGCCGGACCTTGTCCTCTTCCGTCACCGCGCAGACCACGCAGCGCTTCGGCACCTCGAAGTACTCGGAGACGGCCTCGTGCAGCACGCGGCAGAACTCCAGCGTGCGCTCGTCGTCCAGCAGCGTCGGGAAGTCCACATCGAAGTGGAGCTGGAAGACTTCCGTCTTGCGCTCCACCACGAAGAGCGGCCTCTTGGCGCGCAGGTCCGCCGCGTAGGCCGCGAAGAAGTCCGAGGCGGCGGTCTCCGGCAGGAAGATCTTGCCCCCGTCGAGGAAGGTGTGCGTGCAGGGTTCGCGCGAGTCGCGCTTGAGGAAGAGCTTGTTCTGCAACAGGAAGCGCTTGAGTTGCGAGGGCGGCGCCATGGTCCCTTTGACACTGGGGGTCGGTCTCTTGGGACGCTCGTCAAGCGAAGCCGTGGGGTCGGCCGAGTTTGCTGGGATCCCGGACGGCTGCGGAGAGGAGCGCGCGGTGGGCGGGCGCGGCATCACAGCCGCTGCAGGAAGCGCAGGTACCTCAGCAGCTGCCACTGGGCGTCCGAGTCCTCGGCCTCGCGGCAGGCCTCCGCCCACGAGCGCGCGTTGCGAAGAACGTCCGCGTGCACGCGAAGGAGCTCGTCCTGCAGCCTCGGAGGCCAGAAGAATCCACGACGCGCGGCCGTCTGAGCGTGCAGGGACGCCGTCGTCTCCAGCGCGCGAAGGCTGCATCCCCCGAGGCGGTGCATGCTGTCTTCGTAGTCTCCCATCAGAACCATCGCCACGTAGTCCATCGAAGCGTAGCCCCCGCGCTCGGCGACCTCCAGCATCTGCTGCAAAGCCTCGCCGGCCTCTTCCTCGTAGATGCGCTGCTCGGAGACGTCCTCCTGCGACAGCCAGCGGCGGAGCTCCTCGCGCAGCAGGCGCGTGGCTCGGAGCGCCCCCCGCATCGACGGCGCGACCTTGCGTTCCAGGCGCCGGAGCTCCGGGGGAGTCAGCGCGCGACCCGTCAGCGGGTGGCGAAAGGAGAGGCTGCGCAGGTAGTGCTCCGCGAGGGAGGGGCCGTGGAGGCAGCAGCAGAAGCCGTCGGGCTCCACGAGGCGCAGCGCCGTGCCGGCGAGCAGCTCCTCGCTCCCGATGACGTTGTCGCAGCCCGGGAGGCTGCGGCGCCAGCGCCAGAAGCGCTGCAGGCGCACCGCCGAGATCTCTCGTCGCTTGAGGTGCCGCCGTGCGGCGAGGTCGAAGCTTGGCGGCAAGCGGCGGCGCTTAGAGGAAGCGGCGGAGTCGAGCATCGGCGTGGTGAGAGCTGCGGAAAGGAGGGGCTCGCCCGTGAAGAGACGGCTGCTTCGCTCAGGGGGATTGGATACTGGCGTCACTCGTTTTTTTTCTCCGTCAGCTACTCGCTCGAGTGCCTCGTGGCCAAAGGGGTGAGGCGCGCTTCGACCCGCGCCGAGAACTGCTGGGCGTAGTCCTCGAAGCTCGCCTGCGGCCAGAGCGCCAAGCGCCGGGTCGCGCGAGAGGTGGCTGTGTAGAGCATCTCGAGGGTGCAGAGCGGGCAGTTGGCGCGCGGCGGCAGCAGCACGTGCACCTCCTCGAACTCGCCTCCTTGCGCGTCGTGCACCGTGATGGCGTAGGCGGGGCGCAGGAGGTCGCCCAGGCTTCGAAGCTGCGGCACGGCGATCTTCACGAGACCGTCGGGCACTTCCACCTCCAGGTCCCACGCGCCGCTGGGAGTCTCCTCTGCTCGACGTACCGTGCCGAGCGCGCCCTTGCACGCGGCGGGCTTTTGGTCGTTGGTGAGGAAGCGCACGGGCTCGCCGACGAACGGCACGAAGACCCTGGCGGAGGGTGCTTGCCTCGCGAACTCGTCGCGCGCGTCCTCGATCGGCCGCAGTGCGCGGATGGCGTGCGCGCAGTAGGCCAGGCGCTCCTCGTTGCGCATCGCCAGGACGCGAGCGTTGCGTCCGGCGGAGGCAAAGACCAGCGCGAGGCGCTCCGGGTCCGCGGCCGGCGGCCTGGCGAAGACGGCGGCGGCGCTGGCGGAACCGCGCCGCACGCCCTCCACGCAGGCCCTGAGTTCCGCGCCTTCGGCTCGCAGGTTCGTGGTGAGCATCGGCAGTCCCGCCCGAGCCAGCAGCGGACGCAAGAGCTCGCCCCGTCCCACGGGCGGCAGCTGCAGGTCGTCGCCCACGAAGAGCACCGCCGCGTTTCGCAGCGCCGGGCAGCCGACCAGCAGGTCCCCGTGCTCGGCGTCCAGCATGCTGCTCTCGTCCACCACCAGCAGGTCCAGAGGCGAGACGTGGCGCGAGAGCGTGAGGGAGTGCAGGGTGGCGATCGGCTGCGAGGCGCCCGTGGCGCCCAGCGCCCTCTGGAGCACGGCGACCGCGCGGTTCGTCGGCGCCGAGAAGGCCACGTTCACGGGGCGTTCCTCGCCGCTCGGACGACGGAAACCGCAAGGGCAGGCGGCGCCGACGAGCAGGCACTCGCACAACGGACAGAGGTCCAGGCTGCGCAGCTCGTTGGGAACGCGCGCCTCTACGAGCGCTGAGGCCAGCTGGGCGAGCAGAAAGGTCTTGCCGGCGCCTCCGCAGCCCGCCAGCACGGCCCAGCCGCGCGAGCGCAGGTGCTGCAGGATGCTCTGGGCGGCCGCGACCTGCTCTTCCGTACCCCGAAACTCTACGTGCGGCACGCGGAAGAAGGTCTCGCGGCGCAGGAAGCGCGCGAGGAGCGCGTCGTGGATGCTCCGGTAGGTCGTGGTGACGTAAAGGCGCCCGCCGTGGCGGAACTTGGGGAGCAGCGCCAGGGCGTCCTCCCACAGCGGCGCCACGGCGAGGCGCACGCGAGCGCGGGTCTCCTCCTCGGATTCCAAGAAGGCGGCCAGGAGTGCTTGCTGCGCCTGAGCGGCGAGGCGCTGCCCGAGGTAGGGCGCCGCCGTGCTACCCCTCTGCTCCGCTTGCAGCTGCCGCCGAAGCACGACCTCCGCGCAGACCGCGAGGTTCTCCGCCGTGGCCAGGCGGTGGCACGGCCGGAAGGCCGCTTCCTTCAGCAGCAGGAAGGAGGCGCGCGCAGGCCCTGCGACGGGGTCCAGCCACCGGAAGGGCGCGCGCGGGTCCTCCTCCTCGACCCACTTGAAGGGCGACGCGTCCGCGCGACTTTCCACGGCCTCTCGGATCCGCTGCGTCGAGTCCGCTCCGTCACCGGCGTCCTCGACGCCTTCCTCTCCCTGCCGGCGAGCTCTTACCAGAGCGGCGACGGCGCGGTGCAGCGTAGGCGAGAAGCGTCCCCTCGCGTCTGAAAGCGAGCCCGGCGGGCGTTTTCTCTTCGGCGCCATGGAAAGGGGGGGGAGGATGCCTTACTACCTCTGTTCGACGGGCTCTGGCGCGGACGCAGCGGAAGTGTGCACGAGCTGGGCGCGCGCCGAGGAGCGCAGCCAGGGCGTCAAAGGGGGCTGGGCTCAGCGCTTCGAGACGCGCCGGCAAGCCGACGCCGCGCTCGAAGCGCTGCGGTCTCTGCGCGCGAGCTCCGAGGCCCGCTGGCTGCAGGACGTGTATATCGACGGCTCCGCGGTGCTCGGGTGTTGGAGCGCCTGCGCCGTCTTCTTCGGCGAAGGCGACCCGCGCAACGCCGTGCGGGACCTGCCGCCGCCGCACACGGCCCCCCGCGCGGAGTTATCCGCGGTGCTGCTGGCCCTGGAGCGCGGCGCGGACGACGCGCGCCTCTGGAGCGACTCCGCCTACGTGTGCCAGGCCTTCGAGCGCGGCTGGGTCTCCTCGGCGCACCCTGATCTGACGGCTCGACTCAGGGAAGTCTGCGCAGCCCGTCGCGTCTTCCTCCGCAAGGTCGCAGGGCACAGCGGCGTGCCCGGCAACGTGGCCGTCGACGCCATGTTGGCCGAGCGGCGCGGCAACGCTCTCCGTGACGCTGCCTAGCTCACGTCGAGGCTCTTCGTTTTTTTTTAACGGGGCGTCCGAGCTACGAGACGCTTCGCAACCCTTTCAAGCCTAAGACCCCCACGGCGGCCGCGTTCACGAGCAGCATCAGGGGTCCAGGCAGCATGCTGCCCAGGAAAGAGTACAGATACGCCAGCTGGCTTGCCCAGGTCACGTTTTGGTAAGAGAGCTTGTCCCAGACGAGCTCGGCGAGCTCTGGCAGCGACGTCGCCGAGAGCATCAAGCGTTCGAGCTTGCTTCTCAGTTTCTTCGCGGCCTCTCCGTGGAAGCCGGCGGCGCGCAGTGCGCCGGAGGCTGCGTCCGCGCCCTTGAACCACAGCGCCGAGGCGACGAGCACCGCGGCTACGGCCAGGGCAGCTTTCTGCGAGGCTCGAAAGCCCGTAGCTCGCGCAGCGCGCTCCTCCAGCGGCACGCTCCGGCACAGTTCGTGCGCTCGCGCCGCCAGCTTCTCGCAGTCTTCTCGCAAGGACTCCGGCACGTTCAGGCAGCAGAGGCGCAACGCGTCGTGGTCGTCGGGGTCCGTCGCGTCACAGGCGTCTACGCAGTTTGAGAAGTCCCGCAAAGCCTTTCTGGCGATCTCCGGGTCCTCGAGGCTGGCCAGCGTCAGGAGGCGCGCGTAAGACCGGACGACCTTTCGCAGCTGCTTTTGAGCTGGCGTCATTTTATCTTTAGAAGCAGCTTCGACGGATAAGGTCCTTTAAAAGGATGGGCTGTTTAGATCCAAACACCTGCGATCTAGTGACGAGTGGTCCCGTGTGCGAGCAGCCTGGAAATTTTGTAATCAGTTCGGGAGGCCCGACCCCTGAGGATTTGCAGAACTGCTGCTGCAGCAGAGGCATACAAAGTCAGGCGTGTGCGAAAGTGCACTGCGAGAGCGTTCCGGAGGTTGGATGGTCCAAAACCTGCAAGGGTTTGTATGGAAAAGACTTGAAACACTGCTGCATGTCTTTTGATGTGTTGAGGAGAGGTAAGCCCGCTCCCGGTTACACAGATACTGAGCGTTACCCAGATGTCTGTCGCAAGGTGAATGACGACTTCCAGCCGGACCTTCCCGAGCTGGAACCGGTGGGTCCTGGGCAGCGAAGAAAATACTGCACGGACTGGGATTCCGGAGCGTGGGACGAAACGTCGCAAAAGTACAAGGATTGCAAGCTCTGGTGTACGGCGGACAAAAGCCCGTACTACAAATCCTCTGAATGGTATGCGTTTCAATTTCGCTGCGATCACGGACCAGACGTGCCTCTTCCTGAGCAAGATCAAGACGGAGCGCTCCCGCCGAGCTCGGGCGACGGCAGAGAGGCGTCAGCGTCTTCTCACCTCAAGCCGTCCCGATCGAAGCGCGCTCACCTGAAGTGGCGCGCTCCGAAGCACCACGACGCCGTTTCCGGCCAATTCTCTTTCGAGTGAAACAAAAAGAAAGGTTGTGTGTGGGCATGCCGGGTGTGACCAGTCCACGTCAAGAAGCAACGAACACCCTGCGCCGCTGCCTCCGCGCGTCCAGACAGCTGGCGGAGCCCTCCAGCGGCGCAGGATCCGAGGCGGTGGTGCACTCGAGCCTTCGCCTGCTCTTCCACGCACTGCGGTCTCTCTTCAGCACCGGCGTGGTGCCGGACCGCCCGGAGTTCGAGCGGTTCCTCGCGATCTTCATCAGCGAGGTCGCCGACAACACGAGGGTGGCTGGCGCTCGAGCCTACGCCCGCCAAAAGCGCGTAGGCAACGCGACGCAGAGCGCCCCCTTCGACAAGGAAGCCAAGCGGAGCTTCTTGCTGGCGCAGGGGCTGAGCGCTCTGGTGCGCTGCGCGTGGCAGTACCTCCTCAGCGGTGGCGGCCACGGCGCGCTCGTCTCACCGCGCTCCCGCAACGCGCGCCGCAGCGCGCTGGGTGAGCTTCTGCGAGACTTCCACTTCTACGACGACCTGCGAGAGGCCCGCGGACTCCCTTCGGCCACGGCGGCCGGGCTCGACTTTCCGCGCGACGGCGCGCCCCGCTTCTGCCACATCTTCCGATACCCCTCGCTGGAGGCGCCGAAGGCCGACGTGAACTGGCCCAAAGCGGAAGCCTACTTCAAGCAGGTGATCTCGTACGCCAGAGACGTCGGAGGATGTCTGGCGAGAATGCAGCCGACCCTGCCGTCGAACCTTCCGAAGGGAGACGCGCTGGAAGTCGCTCGGAGCCTCAACTGCTCGGACGGTCCAGGGCGAGGCCTCCTTCAGAACATGGAGCGCGCCAAGGCGCTGCTGAAGCGTGAGGCAAGCGGCCAGACAGACGCGTCGATCCTCGCGCGCTTTCTCTCTCGCGCGATGGACGCGGGGCTGTCTCAAGTGGGAGTCGTCTGCAGGAACCTCGTCGGCAAGGACCTCGCCTCGCTCGTTTGCGACCCGAAGAATCCGAACGCTCGATGTTCGCGCGGGCAAGACGCGAACCCTCTGCCGGGTATTAGGGTGAAAGACCTTCCTCCCGGATACGCTGAGCTCCCTCTGGATGCAGAGGGCTCGCTACAAGACAGCGCGAGCCGGTCATCCACCGCGAGCGGCGCGAGCCGGGCTTCTTCCGAAAGTAGCGCGAGCCGGGCTTCTTCCGAAAGCAGCGCGAGCCGGGCTTCTTCCGAAGGCAGCGCGAGCCGGGCTTCTTCCGAAGGCAGCGCGAGCCGGGCATCTTCCGAAGGCAGCGCGAGCCGGGCTTCTTCAGAAGGCATCGCGAGCCGGTCATCCGCCGAGAGCAGCGCGAGTCAAGTCTCTACGAGGGCTAGCCGCGCGTCTTCCGAAGCTGGACCGTCGTCATCGGTCGAAGTCCGTCCTCGGAGCTCGGAGGCGCGACGCACTGCTCCGACTGCTGCCTCGTCGCGACCGACTCTGTCCGAAACGGCTCCTAACGCGCGGAGGCACTCTCATGCCAGCGTCGTGCCCCTCATCCCCTCGGCCCTGCCGCCGCGAGCAGACAGCAGCCTCGCAGAAGCTGCGAGGGCGCAAGGAATACCGCGGAGCCTCTTGCCTGTTTAAAGCAGAGCGGGCGGCGTCAGAGTCCCGCGCAGAGACGGTCGAGGCGGTGAAGCAGCGCTTTCAGTTTCTTCACCCTCGCGGGCGAAGAGGCCTTGCCGAGCAGCCCGGCGGCTCGAGAGCGAGCGGCAGCGCAGCCCTCCTTGACCGGCCGGCAGGTCCGCGAGTTCTTGACGCACACCGGATACTTGGGCGGACGGCTGTGAGGCTCTCCGAAGCAGCTCGACCCGCAGACGCGCAGGTCTCGGTAGCGCTCTCCTGCGAGCAGAGGAGCTTCTTCGTGCCAGCGGCGCGACGGACTGCGACTGCGTCTCTTGTCGGCGGACTTGCGCATGCGGCCTTCTTTCTTAGGCGTCAAGAAGAAAAGACCCGATGCTCAGGACCGAAAGCGTGGTGGCTCTGAAAGCGTACACCACTCTGCCGGCTCCCGTGCAAGGCGTCCTCGAGCGTCGCGCGAACCGCTACCAGCTCGGGGCGGTCATCACGAACGACCGCACCTTCGACCGGGTGCTGGCCAAGACGGAAGGCGAGACGCTGTGCTTGCGCAGGCTGCGCATTGTCCGCTCTCTCGCAGAGCAGCCTGCGAGGGTGGAAGGGACCTTCGTGGTGCGGGGCAAGGCGGTGCGCCTGGACAAGGACATTTTCGCGGTGGGCTCGGTGGTCGTCGGCGACGTCCCCGAGGGCTTCCGGAGCGCCTCAGGCCTCTACCTGCTGCGGCTGGCGGACGACGATTTCATGCGGTGCAGCTCTCCGCAGCAGGTGCCCTACGGCGTCAACACCCTCGCCGGCGACCTCGTGCCGGGCTGGGACTACGTGTCGAGCCTCTTCGATCGTCGCGTGGCGCGCGCTGTGGTGGCGTGCCCCAACGGCCTCTTCGTGCTCAGAACGCTCGGCGCGCCCAGCCTTCCGGCCGAGAGGGCAGCGGCGGTGCTCAGGAACCTCCGGGACGTCGAGTTCATAGCGCAGGCTTCGACGCGTCCTCGCACGCTGCAGCGCCTCACGGAAAACTGCATCCTCGCCGCGCCGGAGAACTTCGACGTCACCGCCATCCAGCAGAGCCTGCGCGCGCCGCCTTATCCGGCCGCCGGCGACCTCGCCGCCGTGGGTGGCTTTTTGCCCAGCAAGTCCTTGCTCGAGCTCGGGGGTCCGCGGCCCGACTACGACGCTCTGCGCGCCTCCCTTCCTGCGGAGATCACGCTCTTCCGGCAGCCCCTGTCGAACTGGTGGCACGCGGCGGAGAGCTACGAGCTCGCCCTGGAGCTGCGCCTCGTACCCGGCCAAGAGGTGCCGCGCACCACTGAGCTGCTCATGAAGGTTGGCAGGAACAAGGAAGGCGAGGTGCGCGTCAAAGCCATCCACGTACCCTTCCGCGAGCTGCGCCCGGGCGAGACGGACGCCATGCTCCGCGGCGTGCTCGTGGACAACCTTCGTCAGGCCGTCGAGAGCGCGCTGGGCGCCGATGCTGTCGTCACGCAGAGCAACCTCAACGCGGCCTCGAACAGCATCGGCACGACGCTGCAAAAGCAGCTGCCCTTGGCCGAGGTCTTTGCCGCTCGGAGGAGCGACGGGCCGGTGCCCGTCGACGTCAGCCTCTCGCTCTCGCAAAAGGTGAGCGACGGCGAGCCGGCGACGCTTCCCTCCGGCGAGCGCGTGCTGGTGCCTTCCTACAGCACTGAGAGCGACTCTCCGAGGCTGGCGGCCTACCTCGGCGCCTTCTCTGCTCTGGGCCTCCAGGGCAGCTTCCAGAGCTGGCGCTCTGCTCGCAAGGGCGGCGTCGTGATTCCGTGAGTGCGACTGCGCCAGCAGAGCTCTCTCGGTCGCACCTACGCTGTGTCCTCCGGCGAGATGAAATCCTTCCCGAGCCTGCTCTTCTTGTCTTTGACCTTGCTCGGAGCTTTCCACCTGCGTTTCCTCCCCTCCTCTTCCTCGAGCAGATACGCGTAGAACGAGGCTTCTTCCTCGTAGGGAGGCGTGCCGACGTCGAGAGCCCAGAAGCAGCTGTTGCACAGGTTCCTCACGGAGTCGCCCGCAGCCCCCCAGGGAAGCGTCGATGAGCTCTGCGCTTCCACGCACGAGCACGTGCCGTAGACGCGACACGAGCAGTCTATCTTCGCGCTACACTCTTCGCAGAAAAGCTTGAAGCTCTGACAGATGGCGACGCTGTAGGTCCGAGAGGCTGAGTCTCCGGGCTCGTTCGAGTGGAGGTGCAGTTGCTCTTCGCAGACGCCCAGTCGTTGCGCGATCTTGAGCCTGTCTCCGCAGAGAGGGCGCGAGCCTTGGCGCTCCAAGAGGAGAGCGCCGCCCAGAGCATGATACTGAATCACGTCGGCAGAAGAAGCGGTCATGGCGCCGCCTGTGTCCGCGCGAGTTTG
>Ga0194124_10002242_pt1 | contig 22187 bp, 20 predicted proteins | sample TA2KigCas0mmetaG_FD_148605 | JGI IMG/M metagenome (GOLD analysis project Ga0194124, IMG submission 148605) | Freshwater microbial communities from Lake Tanganyika, Tanzania - TA2015031 Kigoma Deep Cast 0m | ecosystem: Environmental > Aquatic > Freshwater > Lake | place: Tanzania: Lake...
GGGGCCGGCCAGCAGCATCAGCATCGCGCGGTTGCGCCGCGCATCGGCGAGGCCGGGCTGAAGGGCGATGGCCCGGTCATGGGCCTCGCGCGACTCGGCGAGCCGGCCGAGGTCGCGCAGCACGTTGGCGCGGTTGGCATGGAAGGGCGCGCTGCCGGGCGCATGCGCCAGCGCGGCATCGATGGCGGCGAGCGCCTCCTCGGCGCGCCCCGTCGCGCGCAGCGCCGAGGCGCGAGCGCCCTGCGCCTCGGCCAGGCCCGGCGCGAGGGACAGCGCCTCGTCCGCGGCGACCAGCGATTCCTCGTGGCGTCCGGGGGCACCGAGCACGAACGCCAGATTCGCGCGCGACGGCGCGTGGCGCGCGTCGAGGGCGAGCGCCGCGCCATAGGCCGCCTCCGCCGCCTCCAGCGCCTGCGCGGCTTGCAGCGCGACTCCGAGGCCGAAGCGAAGACCCGCATCCGCAGGCGCGAGGGCGACGGCCCGTTCCTGCGCCGCGACCGCCTCGCGCATCTTCCCCAGCGCGCGCAGCGCGGCGCCGCGCCCGGCATGCGCCCAGGCCCGCGCCGCATCGGCGGCAAGCGCGCGGTCATAGGCCGCGAGTGCCTCTCCCGGCCGGCCGAGGGCGCGCAGGGCGTCGCCAAGGGCGAGCTCGGCCTGCGCCGCGTCCGCCGTCGAGGCGCGCGCGGCCTGCAGCAACGCGGCGCCGCGCGCGGCGTCGCCGGCCTGCGTCGCCAGCAGCCCGGCGAGGCACAATGCCTGCGGATCGCGGGGCACGCGCGACAGCGCCGCGACGTAGAGGCGCGCGGCGTCGCCGAGCGCCCCCGCGCGATGGGCCGCGAGGCCGCGCGACAGCAGCACCGCCACGGGGATGTCGTCCGCGCCCTCTTCCTCCATCCATCCTCCCGCTCGACGAGCCGCCCGGGGCGGCCTTGGCGCGCGAGCCTAGCATCGCGGCGGGGCGGGGCGGCGCGCGCTCAGCGGCGCGCCGGGTCGCGGATCGGGCGCCCGAGGACGGCGAGTTCGGCGGGCAGAGGTCCGATCCCCTCGCCCGGCGCGATCTCCAGGATCCGGCCGAGCCGGCGGCGCGCGCGGTTCACCCGGCTCCTCATCGTGCCCTCGGCGGTCGCGCAGATGGCGGCGGCCTCCTCGTAGGAGCGACCGGAGACGGCGACCAGCAGCAGCGCGTGGCGCTGGTCGCGCGGCAGCGTGTCGAGCGCGCGCCGTAGCGCGGCGAGGTCGAGCCTGCCGTGCTGGCAGGCCGGCGCCGCGAGGCGCTCGGCGAAGCGGCCATCGTCGCCGATCTCGCGCCCATGCTTGCGGCGCTGCGAGCGGAAGGTGTTCCGCAGGATGGTGAACAGCCAGGCGCGCAGGTTGGTGCCGCGCTCGAATCGCGCGCGGTGCTTCCACGCCTTGGCGAAGGTCTCCTGCACCAGGTCGTCGGCCGCGCTCGCGGAACCGGACAGCGATGTCCCGAAGGCGCGCAGCCGCGGCGCCTCGCCCGCGAGCTGGCGCGCGAACGCCGCGTCCTCGTTCATGGGCGCGCACGGGGGCGCCCGCCGCCCGCGACGCCCCCGATGTCCTCGCGATGTCCCGATGATGCGGCCACGGCCAAGGCTGGCGCGGCATGGCGGCCGCGGCGACGCGCCGGCTCAATGGCGGGCGCTCAGCGTTCGATGCCGCCCTTGCGGGGGTTGAAGGGATGGCGCGGCGTCCAGCCCTCGAGGAATGAAGCCAGCTCCGGCTCCGGCCGCTCCGGGAGGACGAGCCGCAGCTCGACATACTGGTCGCCGCCAGCGATGCCGCGGCCCTTCAGCCTCAGCTTCGTGCCCTGGCCCGATCCCGGCGGCACGCTCAGCGTGACCGGCCCCGCCAGCGTCGGCACCTCGATGCGCGCGCCTAGCACCGCCTCCTGCAACGTCACCGGGAGCTGCAGGAAGACGTCGTTGCCGGTGCGCTGGAAGAAGCGATGCGGCAGGACGCGCACCGTCACGAGCGCGTCGCCGGCCGGCGCCGTGCCGCGCCCGGGATGCCCCTGCCCCTTAAGCCGCAGCGACTGCCCGTCCTCGAAGCCCTCGGGGATGCGCAGGTCGACGATCCGCTCGTCCGGCAGGGCGACGCGCTTCACCGCGCCGCGCGCGGCCTCCTCGAAGGAGACCTGGACCTCGAGGCGCATGTCCTCGCCGCGCGACCTGCCGCGCCCGCCGCGCCCGCCGCCGAAGGCGCGCTCGAACAGGCTGTCGAGGTCGTCGGCGCCGAAGCCGTCGTCGGCGCGCGGCGCCTCGCCCGCCCTGCGCCGGCCGGAGCCGAAGCCGAAGCCGTGCGGCGGCGCGCGCTCGGCGCCGCTGGCGTCGATCTCGCCACGATCGAAGCACGCGCGCTTCTGGGGGTCCGACAGCAGCGCATAGGCCGCGGAGACCTGCTTGAAGCGGTCCTCCGCGCCGCGACGGCCGGGGTTGAGGTCGGGATGGAGCTGCTTGGCGAGGCGCCGATAGGCGGCGCGGATCTCCTCGTCGGTCGCGCCGCGGGCGAGGCCGAGCAGCCTGTAGGGATCGTCCATGGCGACAATCTGGCAACGCGGCCGCCGCTCCACAACGCCGGCGAGGGCCGCGCCTTGGCCATTTGCGGGGCGACGCGGAGCGACTAGGGTCGCGCCTCGCCCGCGCCTGCCGGCGCGCGACCACCCGCGGGGCCGACTTGGCAAGCTACGACGACAGGACGCCGCTCTCGCTCGCGCACCTGAGCGAGCTGGAGGTGCCGCCCCCGGCGCTGGCCGCGATGGCGGCCCGCGCGGGCTTCGCGTCGATTGGCGTGCGCGCGCTGCCGGCCGTGCCGGGCGGGACGTGCCATCCGCTCGAGGACCGCGCCGCGCGCGTGGCGCTGCGCGACGCCCTCGCCGGCTCGGGCACCAGCCTGCTCTGCATCGAGCTGGTGCCGATCGGCCGCGACCTCGCGCCGGAAAGGCTGCTCGACGCGCTCGAGGCAGGCGCCGAGCTCGGCGCGAGCAGGCTCGTCGTCACGGGCGACGACCCCGACCGCGATGTCGTCGCGGCCGGGATGGCCGCGCTCTGCGACATCGCCGCGCCGCTCGGCATGTCTGTCGACATCGAATTCATGCCCTTCCGCGCGGTGGGCGACCTCGCGGCCGCGCTCGACATCGTCGCGCGCACGGGCCGCGACAACGCCCATGTCCTCGTCGACGCCCTCCATGCCTTCCGCTCGCGCAGCGACCTCGCGCTGCTGGCGCGCACGCCACCGCGGCTCGTCGGCGGCTTCCAGCTCTGCGACGCCGCGGCCGAGGCGCCGACAGCCGCGGTCGCGCTCGCCGAGGAGGCGCGCACGCGGCGCATGCTGCCCGGCGAGGGCGCGCTCGACCTTGGCGCCCTCGTCGCCGCCCTGCCCGGCGCGCCGGTCCTCGGCCTCGAGGTTCCGCTGGCGGGACGCTTCCCGGCGATGCAGCCTGCCGCCCGGCTCGCAGCGCTCGCGCGCGGGGCCCGCGATTTCCTGGCCGGCGGGTTCCCCCGGCCGCAGCAAGAGGAGCAAGGATGACCAAGCCGATCTACGTCCTGAACGGACCCAACCTGAACCTGCTCGGGCGCCGCGAGCCGCATATCTACGGCTCGACCACGCTCGCCGAGGTCGAGGCGAGCTGCCACGAGCGCGCCCGCGCCCTCGGCCGCGAGGTCGCGTTCCGTCAGTCCAACTACGAAGGACAGATCGTGGAGTGGATCCACGAGGCGATCGACGGCGCGAGCGGAATGGTCATCAACCCGGGCGCGCTGACGCATACCTCGGTCGCGATCCTCGACGCGCTCAAGAACCTGTCCTGCCCGATCATCGAGCTGCACATCTCGAACCCGCACCAGCGCGAGGCGTTCCGCCACGTCTCCTACGTCACGCCCGTCGCCACCGCGACGATGTGCGGCCTGGGCGTGGGCGGCTACCCGCTCGCGATCGAGGCCATGGACATGCTCGTGCGCAAGGCGCGCCCCAAGGCATGAAGACCCGGCTCGACGGCCAGGTCGCGATCGTCACCGGCGCCGCGCGCGGCATCGGCCTCGGCATCGCGCGGCTGCTGGCCGGGCGCGGGGCGCGCGTGGTCGCCTGGGACCGCGACCTCGCGCCGATCGACGGCTCGGGCTTCGCGCCGGCGCATGCCGCGCGCGTCGACGTGTCGTCCTGGAAGGAGGTCGAGGCCGCCTTCGCCGACGCCGTCGCGCGCTTCGGCCGCGTCGACATCCTCGTCAACAACGCGGGCATCAACGGGCCGATCGCGCCCGCATGGGACTATCCGCTCGAGGACTGGGACCGCGTCGTGGCGATCGACATGACGGCGGTGTTCTACGCCAGCCGCCTCGCCGCGCGGCACATGCGCGCGAACCGCTACGGGCGCATCGTCACCATCGCGTCGGTCGCGGGCAAGGAGGGCGTGCCCTTCATCGCCGCCTATTCCGCGGCCAAGGCGGGCGTGATCGGCTTCTCCAAGGCGCTCGCCAAGGAGCTGACGGATTGCGGCGTGACCGTGAACTGCATCGCGCCGGCGCTGACCGAGACCGATCTGCTCAAGGGCATGACCGAGGACCACATCTCGCGCATGAAGGCGAAGATCCCGATGGGCCGCCTCGTGCAGGTCGACGAGATCGCCGAGATGGCGGCCTGGATCGCCAGCCCGGCCTGCAGCTTCACCACCGGCTTCGTGTTCGACATCACGGGCGGCCGCGCGACCTATTGAGCCCGCGCGGCGCGACGAAGGGAGGAAGGACCATGGCCGCGGTGCGCATCGCCGTCGTCGGCGCGGGCCTCATCGGCCGCAAGCACATCGAGGTGCTGCGCGCCGGCAACCCGGACTACGTCCTATGCGGCGTCGCCGACCCATCGCCCGCCACGGCGGAGGATGGTCGCCGGCTCGGCTACCGGGTCTTCGCCGACCTCGCGCAGATGCTCGAGGCCGAGAAGCCGGAGGGCGCGATCATCGCGGTGCCCAACCAGCTCCACGAGCCGGCAGGCCTCGCCTGCCTGGCGCGCGGCATCGCCATCCTGGTCGAGAAGCCCGTCGCGGACACGGTCGCCGCGGCGCTGCGCCTCGTCGATGCCGCGGCCGCGGCGCGGCTGCCGATGCTCGTCGGCCACCATCGCCGCCACAACCCGATCATGCGCAAGGCCGCGGAGATCGTCCGCGGCGGCGGCGTCGGCAAGGTGGTCGCCGTGCACGGCATGTGGCTCAACCACAAGCCGCGCGGCTATTTCGACGTCGCCTGGCGGCGCGAGCCCGGCGGCGGGCCGATCCTCATCAACGCGATCCACGACATCGACTGCCTGCGCATGCTCTGCGGCGACGTCGAGACCGTGCAGGCGATGAGCGCCAGCGCCGCGCGCGGCTTCCCCGTCGAGGACACGGCCGCGGCCGTGCTGCGCTTCCGCAGCGGCGCGCTCGGGACGCTGCTCGTCTCCGACGCGGTCTCCGCGCCCTGGGCCTGGGAATGGGGCTCGCGCGAGAACCCGCTGCGCCCGCACGACACCGAGGACTGCTTCCTGGTGGCAGGCACGCGCGGCTCGCTCGCCGTGCCGACGCTCGCACATCGCTGGCACGAGCCGGGCCAGGAGGACTGGAACGTCGAGCTGGTGCGGCGCAACGTGCATGTCGCGCTCGCCGACGCCTACCACGAGCAGATGCGCAACTTCGCCCGCGCGATCCGCGGCACGGAGGAGCCGGTACTCGACGGCCTCGGCGGCACGCGCACGCTGGCGACGACGCTGGCGATCGCCGAGTCGGCCCGCACGGGTGCCCCGGTCGACGTCGCGCGCTTCATGGGCCGGGACTGACCTTCCTCCCGGCTACGCCACCTCCACCTTCGCCGCGCGACGAAAACCTGCCCAGCATGGCTTCATGCCCGCCGCCGCCGTCGATACATTGCGCCTTGCGCGCCGCCTCCAGGGCCTCGGGCTCCCGCCCGGCCAGGCAGACGGCCTCGCGGAGGCCTTCGCCGACACCATGGTCACCGAGCTCGCCACGAAATCCGACATCGCCGAGCTGCGTGCGGACTTACGCGCCGAGTTCCGCCTCGAATGCGAGCGGCTGCGCACGGACATCGCGGCCAGCCGCGCGGACATCATCCGCTGGATCGTGCCGCTGATCCTCGCCCAGATGGCGCTGACCGTCGGCGTGCTGCTGCGCACCGCGGGCTGATCCGGGCCCCGCGCAGGCGGGGCTTGGAGGATCGCGCGAACCCGCCGATCATGCGCGCCGGGCGCCGCGCGCGGCGGCACCCGGATGGGAAGCGACGGACATGGACGACATCTCGCCGGCCGCAACCGCACAGGCCTGGCTGGACCGGCTCGAGGCGGCGCTCGCCGCGCGCGACATCCCGGCGGCGCTCGAGCTCTTCGGGCCGGAATGCTTCTGGCGCGACATGGTCGCCTTCACCTGGAACATCCGCACCTTCGAGGGCCGCGAGGCGATCGGCAGGATGCTCGCGGCGACGCTGGGGCGCGTGGCTCCGTCGCGCTGGCGGGTCTCCGGCATGGCCGGCGAGGCCGATGGCGCGGTCGAGGCGCTGGTCGAGTTCGAGACCGCGCTCGGCCGCGGGCGCGGACACCTGCGCCTGCGCGACGGCAAGGGCTGGACGCTGCTGACGACGCTGCGCGAGCTCAAGGGCCACGAGGAGAAGCGTGGCCGCACGCGCGAGAACGGCGTCGAGCACGGCATCGCGCGGGGCCGGCGCACCTGGCTCGAGCGCCGCCAGGAGGAGGAACGCGAGCTCGGCACCTCTCGCCAGCCCTATTGCGTCGTGGTCGGCGGCGGGCAGGGCGGCCTCGCGCTCGCGGCGCGGCTGCGGCGCCTCGGCGTGCCCACGATCGTGCTCGAGCGCAACGCGCGCGCCGGGGACAACTGGCGGCGGCGCTACAAGTCGCTCTGCCTGCACGACCCGGTCTGGTACGACCACATGCCCTACATCCCCTTCCCCGACCACTGGCCGGTCTTCTCGCCGAAGGACCAGATCGCGGACTGGCTCGAGATGTACGCCAGGATCATGGAGATCGACCTCTGGACCTCGTCCACCTGCCGCAGCGCGCGCTTCGACGAGGCGACGCACGCATGGGAGGTCGAGGTCGAGCGCGAGGGACGGATGCACGTCCTGCGCCCGCGCCACCTCGTGCTGGCCACCGGCATGTCCGGCATGCCGGTGATGCCCGACTTCCCGGGCATGGCGGAGTTCCGGGGCACGCAGCACCATTCGAGCGCGCATGGCTCCGGCGAGGCCTGGGCCGGCAGGCGCTGCGTCGTGGTCGGCTCGAACAACTCGGCCCACGACATCTGCGCCGACCTCTGGGAGCACGGCGCCGAGGTGACGATGGTCCAGCGCTCCGCCACCACGGTGGTGCGCTCGGAGACGCTGATGGCGTACAGCTGGTCGCATCTCTGGTCGGAGGACGCGCTCGAGCGCGGCATCACCACCGAGGTCGGCGACATCCTCGCCGCCTCCATGCCGCACCGGCTCGTGCCGCGCCGGGCCATCCCGCTCCACGAGCGCATCCGCGCCCATGACGCCGAATTCTACGCGCGGCTGGAGAAGGCAGGTTTCATGCTCGAAAACGGCGAGGACGGATCGGGCATCTCCGCCAAGTACGCGCGCCGCGGTTCGGGCTACTACATCGACGTCGGCGCCTCCGAGCTGGTCATCGACGGCCGCATCGCGCTGCGCAGCCACGTCGAGGTCGAACGCATCGCGCCGCATGGCGTCGTGCTCTCGGACGGCAGCGAGCTGCCCGCCGACCTGATCGTCTACGCCACCGGCTACGGCTCCATGAATGGCTGGGCGGCGAAGCTGGTCAGCCAGGAGGTCGCGGACCGCGTCGGCAAGTGCTGGGGCCTCGGCTCCGCGACGGCGAAGGACCCCGGGCCGTGGGAGGGCGAGCTGCGCAACATGTGGAAGCCCACGCGCCAGGAGGGCCTGTGGTTCATGGGCGGGAACCTCGCCCAGGCTCGATTCTTCTCGCTGGTCCTCGCGCTGCAGATCAAGGCGCGCCACGCGGGCATCGACACGCCTGTGCACGCGCCGCAGGAAGTCCACCACCTCGCCTGAGCGCCGCGCGCCACCGGACGCGCATGGCCGGCGCGCGGGAGTCGCCGGCGGCGGCGAAGAGCCTGGGACCGCGCGCGCTTGTCCGCGGCGTGCGCGGTTGCTACGCAGCGATGCGGCGATGTCCGCGCGGGAGGGGGAACGACCATGCGCCTCGGCTTGATCAGCGTCGGCCAGGAGACCAACGACTTCAACCCGGTCCCGACGACGATGCGGGACTTCGCGGCCTTCGGCCTCTACGAGGGCGAGGAGATCTTCGCGCGGCTGCGCGGCGTCGGGCAGGTCGGCGGCTACCTCGCCGCGGTCGAGGCCTCGGGGCGCGACGTCGCCTCGGTGCCGATCACGCGCGGCTGGGCGACCGCGGGCGGGCGCATCACCACGGAATGCAGGCTCCACTTCGAGCGGCGGATCCGCGAGGGGCTTCGCGCCGCCGGGCGCATCGACGGCCTCGCGCTGCAGATGCACGGCGCCTGCGCGGCCGAGGGCGTCGACGACGTCGAGGGCGCGCAGCTCGAGGTCTGCCGCGAGGTCCTTGGCCCCGACATCCCGATCGTCACGTCGCTCGACCACCACGCCAACGTCACCCGCCGGATGTTCGAGCTCTCGACCGCGATCGTCGGCCACCGCACGCAGCCGCATGATCCCTTCGACACCGGGCGGATCGGCGCCGAGCTCCTGATGCGCATCGTCGCGGGCGAGGTCCGGCCGACGACGGCCTGGCGCAAGATCCCCATGGTGACGCACCAGGAGCAGTTCCTGACCTCGCGCCACCCGATGAAGACCTGGTTCGACCGCGCGCGGGCGATGGAGGCGGCGGACCCGCGCGTGCTGCAGGCGTCGAACTACCCGATGCAGCCCTGGCTGGACGTCGCCGAGGGCGGCTGGGCGACGATCGTCGTCACCGACGGCGACCGCGCGCTCGCCGAGCGCCTCGCGGACGAGCTCGCCGACCTCGCCTGGTCGATGCGCGAGGCGTTCCAGGTCCGCGAGGCGATCTCCATCGACGACGCCGTGCGCATGGCCGACGCCGAGCCGCGCGGCGTCGTCGTGCTCTCGGACACTGGCGACACCGTGTTCGGCGGCGCGGCGGGCGACAGCAACCTGATCCTCGAGGCGATGCAGCGCCTGCGCATCCGCGGCCGCGCGCTGGTGCCGCTGATCGAGCCGTGCACGGCGCGCCGGCTGGTCGCCGCGGGCGCCGGCGCGGAGGTGACGCTGGAGGTGGGCGGGCACGGCGCGCCGGCGTTCTTCCGGCCGATCACGGTCACCGGCCGGGTGCGGCATGTCGGCGGCGGCATCGTGCGCGCGGCCGACCACAGCCAGCCCGAGGTGGACATGGGCGAGACCGCGGTCTTCGACGTCGGACCGGTCACCATGCTGGTGAGCGAGCTGCGCGGCCTCGCGGGCAACGTGCCCGACGTCTACCGCGCCTTCGGCGTCGAGCCGCGCGACTACAAGATGGCGGTGCTGAAGACGGCGTCGAACTTCCAGTACTTCGCGCCGATCACCTCGCGCGTGATCCGCGTCGACACGACCGGGCCCGGCCAGTCGCAGGTGGAGACCCTGCCCTGGCGCCGCATCCCCAGGCCGATCTGGCCGCTGGAGCCGGTCGCTGGCTGGCGGCGCTAGGCCCGTCCGGCGAAACCGGCGTTTCGGCTGCTGGAACGGGGTTTGACACCCCCGGCGCGGATGGCGAAGCATCGGCGCCGGAGCGGCGTCCCGGGACCGGGCGCCCGGAGCAACAGGCCAGAGGGGGACAGGGTCATGGCACAGGGCTTCACGCGGCGTCAGGGCATGGTGGGTTCGCTTGCGATCGGCGCCGCGGCGGCGCTGGCGGCGCCCTCCGCATCGGGGCAGGCGCTGAGGGGCGGCAGGCTGCGCGTGGCGCTGCTCGCGGACATCGCGAACTTCGACCCGCACCAGTTCTCGGCGATCAACATGCCGATCATGAAGAACTGCTACGACAGCCTCATCGAGTACACGTCGGAGGGCAAGGCGATCCCGAACCTCGCCTCCGCCTGGCAGGTCGCGGCCGACAGCAAGTCGGTCACGCTGACGCTGCGCGGCGACGTCAGGTTCCATGGCGGCGGGACGCTCGACGCCGAGGCCGTGGCGACCAACCTGCGCAAGTGCGCCGACCCGGTGAAGGGCAAGAACATCTTCCCGACGATGTCGATCGTCCAGGACTGGACCGTCGTCGACCCGCGCACGATCCGCCTCAACTTCAAGGCCGCGGTGCCGGAGCGCCAGATCACCGACCTCCTGCAGTTCATCTCGATCATCGACCCCGCCGTGATCGACACGGTGGAGACGAAGGCCGGCGGCACGGGCCCGTTCACGGTCGCCGAGCGCCTGCCCGGCCAGCGCATCGTGCTGGCCGCCAACAAGTCCCACTGGCGCGCGGGCGAGCCGGTCGCGAGCGAGGTCGTCATGACCGTGTTCAGCGACAACGACGCCGCGAGCGCGGCGCTCGAATCCGGGTCGGTCGACGTCATCTACGGCGGCGGCGCGCGCGCCGCGGTGCGCCTGCGCAACGCCGGCTACCAGGTGTTCCAGGGCCCCGGCCCGCTGGTGCAGGTCTTCCGCATCAACACGACGCGCGGCCCCTTCCGCAACGCGAAGTTCCGCCAGGCCTTCAACCACCTGATGGACCGCGCGGCGATCCTGCGCGTCGGCTACGCCGGCATGGGCCAGGTCACCGCGCTGCCCTGGGCGCCCGCGAGCCCCGCGGCCGATCCGTCCTACAACGCGCGCTACGCCTTCGACCTCGACAAGGCGCGCGCGCTCCTGAAGGAGTCGGGCCTGTCCGACGCCGAGATGAAGGACTGGAAGATCCTCGTCGACGGCGGCAACCAGGACAACGTCGCGATCACGCAGATCGTGCAGGGCACGCTGGCGCGCGTCGGCATCCAGGTCGACCTGGACGTGAAGCAGGGCGCCGAGTACGTCGACGCGCTGCTCACCGGCAAGTTCGCGGCGACCTTCGGCGGCGTGGGCAACGTGCAGAAGTTCCCGAGCCGCCTGACCACGAACTCGATCTACCGCATCGTCAACAACCCGATCCTCGGCAACCCGCACCCGCATCCCGAGTACGTCGCCGCGATCCAGCGCGTCGACGGCGCGCTCGGCGCGGGGCCGGAGGTGAAGGCGGCCTACGACAACCTCAACAAGGTGCTGGTCGAGGCCGCGTTCGGCGTCGCGACGAACAGCTTCGACATCGGGCTGATCGTCGCGGCGAAGAACGTCGGCGGCGTGACCCTCGACATCGACAACATCTTGGTCTGCCGCACGATGGGCTTCCGCTGAAGGCTGGCCGCCGCAGCGCCCGCCGCCCCTGCATCCGGGCGGCGGGCCGCGGCCATCCCGAGCGAACGCGCCATGCCTGAGCCGGTCCTCTCGGTCCGCGGCCTCGACGTCGCCTTCACCGGGTCGGGGCGGCGCGTGCCGGCCGTGCGCGGCATCGACTTCGACGTCCACGCCAACGAGGTGCTCGGGATCGTGGGCGAGTCCGGCTCCGGCAAGAGCGTGACCTCGCTCGCCGTCGCGGGCCTCCTCCCGTCGACGGCGCGCGTCTCGGGCTCGATCCGGCTCGCCGGCGTCGACGTCGCCACCGCCGACCGCGAAACGCTGCGGCGCATGCGCGGCAACGACCTCGGCATGATCTTCCAGGACCCGACGACGACGCTGAACCCGGTGCTGCAGGTCGGCCGCCAGGTGATCGAGGGGCAGGTCGCGCATGGCCGCATCGCCGCGGGCGCCGCGGCGGCGGCCCGCGCGGTCGAGCTGCTGCGCGAGGTCGACATCCCCGACCCTGCGGCGCGCGCGATCCAGTTCCCGCACCAGTTCTCCGGCGGCATGCGCCAGCGCGTCGTCATCGCGATGGCGATGGCCGGCAAGCCGCGGCTGATCATCGCCGACGAGCCGACGACGGCGCTCGACGTCACCGTGCAGGCGCAGGTCCTGTCCGTCCTCGCGCGGCGACAGGCGGAGACCGGCGCCGCCGTCATCCTCATCACCCACGACCTCGGCGTGATCGCGGAGGTCGCGCATCGCGTGGCCGTCATGTATGGCGGCCGCATCGTCGAGACCGGCACGGTCGCGGAGATCTTCGCGCGGCCGCGGCATCCCTACACGATCGGCTTGCTGCGCAGCCTGCCGCGCATCGACGGAGCGGAGGAGCGCCTCGTCCCGATCTCCGGCCAGCCACCGGCGCCGGCGAGCATCCCCGCGGGCTGCGCCTTCCATCCCCGCTGCCCGGTCGGCAGGGACAGGCCGGAATGCGCGACGCGCATGCCCGAGCTCTCGCTCGACGCCTCGGGCCATGGCAGCGCATGCCATTTCCCCGGCGAGGCGCGGCCCGCCCGCGCGGAGCCGGCGCCGCGCGCCGCCGCGACGGCGGCCGCGACCGGCAGCCAGGCGACGGCGGCGGCGCTCCTGCGCGTCGAGGGGCTGCGCGTCCATTTCCCGATCCGCGCGGGGATCCTGCGCCGCCAGGTCGGCACCGTGCGCGCGGTCGATGGCGTCGACCTCGAGCTGCGCGCCGGCGAGACGCTGGGCCTCGTCGGCGAGTCCGGCTGCGGCAAGACCACGACGGCCCGCGCCATCATGGGCCTGGTGCGCGCGACCGAGGGGCGCGTGTCCTTCGACGGGCGCGACGTCACCAACCTGCCCCGCAACGAGATGCGCCGCGTCCGGCGCAACATGCAGTACGTGTTCCAGGACCCCTACGCGTCGCTGAACCCCGTGCGCAGCGTCGGCGACATCGTCGCCGAGCCGCTGCGCATCCACGGCGTGTTCGAGGAGATGGGCGGCGAGCGGCGCGTGGCCGAGCTCTTCGAGCTCGTCGGCCTGTCGCGCACGATGATGGAGCGCTTCCCCAGCGAGTTCTCCGGCGGCCAGCGCCAGCGCATCGGCATCGCGCGCGCGCTGGCGCTGCAGCCGCGCCTGCTGATCCTCGACGAGCCGGTCGCCGCGCTCGACGTGTCGATCCAGGCGCAGGTGATCAACCTCCTGCAGGACCTGCAGCGCGAGCTCGGGCTCGCCTATCTCTTCGTCGCCCACGACCTCTCGGTCGTGCGCCACATCTCCGACCGCGTGGCGGTGATGTATCTCGGGCGGATCGTCGAGGAGGGCCCGAAGGCCGAGCTCTACGGCCACCCGGCGCATCCCTACACCCGCTCGCTGCTCTCCGCCGTGCCGGTACCCGACCCGGCGACGCGCGCCACGCGCCGGCGCATCGTGCTGCAGGGCGACATACCGAGCCCGGCGCGCCCGCCCTCGGGCTGCGCCTTCCACCCGCGCTGCTTCCGCGCCAGCGAGATCTGCGCGCGCGAGCGCCCCGCCTTCGCGCCCCGCCCCGGCTCGGCGCTGCGCGGCGCATGCCACCACCCGATCCAGCCCGGGGACGCCGCATGACCAGCCGCCGCGCCCGCCGCCGGATCGAGACCGCGCGCCGCGTGCTGGCGCATCCCGGCGCGCTCGCGAGCACGCTCTTCCTCGTCCTGACCGTGGCGCTCGCCTTCCTGGCGCCCTGGGTGCTGCCGCTCGACCCGCTGCACCAGGAGCTCTCCGCCAGCCTCGAGCCACCCTCGGCGCAGTTCTGGTTCGGCGCCGACGAGCTCGGGCGCGACCTCCTGGCGCGCGTGATCTACGGCGCGCGCACCTCCCTCGTCACCGCCGGCGGCGCGGTCGCCATCGCCGCCGCGGTCGGCATCCCGATCGGCCTCGTCGCCGGCTTCTTCGGCGGCTGGCGCGACGCGGTGCTGATGCGGTTCGTCGACGTGCTGCTCGCGCTGCCCAACATCCTCTTCGCGATGGCGCTCATCGCCGTGCTCGGGCGCAGCCAGCTGGCGGCGCTGGTCGCGGTCGGCATCACCGGCGTGCCGAGCTTCGCGCGCATCACCCGCGCCCAGGTCCTGTCGCTGCGCCAACGCGACTTCGTGCTCGCCGTCGAGGCCCTCGGCGGCTCGTCGAGCTACACGATGTTCACCACGGTGCTGCCGAACTCGCTCAGCCCGATCCTCGTCCAGGTCGTGGTCCTGTCCTCGGTCGCGATCCTTCTGGAGGCCGCGCTGTCCTTCCTCGGGGTCGGCATCCCGCCGCCCACGCCGAGCTGGGGCGACCTTCTGCGCACGGGCAAGTCCTTCCTCTACGAGGCGCCGACCTACGCCGTGCTGCCGGGCATCGCGCTCACGCTCACCATCCTGTCGCTCGACACGCTCGGCCGCACGCTGGCCGCCGTCCTCGAGGACAGGCGCGAGGTCGCGGCAACGCCGGGACGCGAGGAGGGACGCACGTGACCGGATATGTCGTCCGCAGGCTGCTGCAGCTGCTGCCAGTCCTGCTCGTCGCCTCGCTCGGCATCTGGGCGATGATCTACGCCGTGCCGGGCGGTCCCGTGGCCAGCATCCTCGGCGAGAACGCGACGCCGGAGCAGGTGCGCGAGCTCACCGCGCGCCTCGGCCTCGACCAGCCGGTGCTCGTCCAGTACTGGTCGTGGCTGGTCTCCGCGCTGTCCGGCGACCTCGGCCGCTCCCTGCACACGCGCGACCCCGTGCTCCACCTCATCATGCAGCGCGTGCCCGCGACGCTGCAGCTGGGCCTCTGCGCGACGATGGTCGGGCTCGTGCTTGGGATCCCCGTGGCGATCGCGAGCGCGATCTGGCCGGGCTCCTGGCTCGACCGCGCGCTCAGCGGCTGGAGCGCGCTGGCGCTCGGCGTGCCGACCTTCTGGCTCGGGATCCTGCTGATCCTGCTCTTCTCGGTCGAGCTGCGCTGGCTGCCCTCGGCCTCGGCCTACGTGCCCTTCCTCGAGTCGCCCTGGCAGGCCTTCCGCAACACGCTGATGCCGGCGCTGACGCTCGGCACCTACGTCTCGGGGATCTTCGCGCGCTTCCTGCGCGCCTCGCTGCTCGGCGAGCTCAAGGCCGACTACGTGCGCACGGCGCGCGCCAAGGGCCTGCGCGAGCGCGACGTGGTCGGCCGCCACGTGATGCGCAACGCCCTGCTGCCCTTCGTCACCGTGGTCGGGCTGATGCTCGCGACCTTCATCGGCGGCACGGTCGTCACCGAGGCGGTGTTCACCTACCCGGGCCTCGGGCGGCTGCTGATCCAGGCGATCGGGTCGCGCGACTACCCGCTGATCCAGGGCTGCATCCTGTTCGTGCTCGTCATCTACGTGCTGATGAACGTGCTCGTGGACGTGCTCTACGCCTACATCGACCCGCGCATCGAGTATTCCTGAAGCGCGCCGGGGGCCTTGTCCTCGGGATCCAGCGGCACGACCGGCCGGCGCACGCGCCGGTAGGTCACGCGCGTGGGATCGGGCGGGAACGGCCCGCCCGTGTCGAGGTGGTGGATCGCCGCGGCGATCGGCCTGAACGCGGCGTGGAAGTGGTTGGACGACTTCACGACCACGACCTTCTTGCGCGACAGGTCGATGCCGAGCCCGGTGAAGGCCTCGGGGCTGAAGGTCTGCGTGCGCTTGCTCGCGAGCACCACGTCGAGGTCGCCGATCGACACCGCGGCCGCCGCCCCCATCGAGACCAGGCTCTGCTCGAAGGGGATGACGAGGTCGGGGACGACCGCGCGCACCACGACATGCGCGTCGACCGGCCGGCCGGAGACCGGCGTCGACTTGCCCCCGATGCGCAGCCACAGGTTCCCGCCCGCGCCCGCCGAGCGGCAGAACTCGACCGCGACCGGGTCCCAGAGCGCGCCGATCACCGAGGGAACCTCGGGATGGCGCAGCAGCGTCTCGATCATGATCGCGCCGTCGCCCGGCACGCCGCCGCCGGGATTGTCCCAGCGATCGGCGAAGACCACGGGCATGCCGGGATGGGAATTCGCCGTGGCGACGACGTCCTCCGGCTTCACGTGCGGCGGGATGCCGGCGCGGCCCATGGCGATGAACTCGCGCCCGAGGCGCTCGGCGAGCGCCGCTGCCTTCGCCCCGTCGCCGTCGGCGATCACCAGCACCTTGCTGCCGACCTCCGGCACGTCGGCGGCGTGGAAGCCATGGCCGATCGAGACCGACAGGATCCCGTCCCTGCCCTCGAGGGCCGCGACGCGATCGACGAAGGCGCGGCCGGCCGGGTGGCTCGTCATGTAGCCGCCGCCGATCCGCTGGCAGTCGAACAGGGCCATGCGCGGCCTGATCTCGCCGCGCGCGGCGCGCAACGCGAGGTCGACGAGGTCCTCGGCGCGGGCGAGGAAGTCCGTGTGCGGGAATTCCTTGAACAGCACGACGAGGTCGCAGGCCGCGACGCGCCGCGGCGTCAGGTGGCAATGCAGGTCGTGCTCGCAGCCGAGGATCGCCTTCGGGCCCACGATCTCGCGCGCGCGGGAAAGCAGGTCGCCCTCGCAGTCCTCGTAGCCGTCCGCGACCATCGCGCCATGCATGCCGAAGAGCGCGATGTCGACCGGCATGGCGGCGCGCAACTGGCTGAGGACCTCGTCGCGCAGGGACTCGTAGGCGCCGCGCGCCACCAACCCCGCGGGCTCGGCCCAGGCGGCCGTGCCCTCGACGAGCTCGAAGCCGTCGCGCGCGGCGCGCGCGCGCGCGGCGACGATCGGCGCGGTGACCAGCGTCGGCGTCGGCGGATGCTCGCCCGGCCGCGCGTAGAAGGCGCGCTCGAAGGCCTCGCGGTCGACGGGAAGCGGGGCGAAGGTGTTGGTCTCGGTGCCGAGCGCGGCGACGAACATGCGCATGCCGGGGCTCCCCTCAGCGTGTCTTGTAGGCGACGAAGCCGGCGATCGCGTCGATCATCTTGCGCGGCTCGTCGGCGCGGATCGAGTGGCTGCTCTCCTCGAAGATGCGCAGGTCCGAGCCGGGGACGAGGCGGTGGATCTCCTCGGAGAATTCCGGCGGGCAGATCCAGTCATGGCGCCCCGCGAGGATGAGGGTCGGCGCGACGATGTTCGCGAGCTCGGGGCGCAGGTCGTAGCTCTGCAGGAAGCCGCCCGGCGCGAAGGCGCGGTTGAGGGCATCGGGCGACAGGATCCCGCGGTCGCGCCCCGCCTTCGCCGCGACGGGATCGTGGCTGCGCGCGTAGAGCGGGCCCATGACGTCGTAGTAGCGACGCAGCTTCTCCGGCGTGTCGAGCGCGCCGGCCCAGAGCTGCGCCGCGACCTCCTTCTGCTCCGCCGTGCCGCGCTCGGCGACGATCTGGCGCGCGCGCGCGTTGAACCCCGCATGCGCGGCGGTGACGACGAGGACGAGGTGCGAGACGGAGCGCGGGTAGCGCGCCGCGTGCGCCATGGCGACCATGCCGCCATAACTGGTGCCGATGCTCACGATCGGGCCGAGGCCGAGATGCTGGCGCAGCGCCTCCATGTCCTCGACGTTCTCGTCGAGCGTGTAGGTCGCCGGGTCGCCCTTCGCCGAGCGCCCCTGCCCGCGATGGTCGAAATAGATGAGCTGCATGCGCTCCGCGAGCGGGCCGAGGCCGGGCTTGAAGCCCGTGTGGTCGCCACCCGGGCCGCCATGGATCACGAAGGCGACGGGGCGCTCGACCATGCGCGCCCCGTCCGGCACCAGGCCCATGCCCTCGACGTCGAAATAGATCTCGGTCCCGCGGATCCGCGCGCGCATGGCATCCCCTCCCTCGCCGGCGACCGGCCGATCATAGCGCGATCCGCGCCGCGGCGATGCGCGCGACCGGTGAAACCGGGCCGGGGATGCGCCATCATCCGCCCCGGAGGACGCGCATGGAAGACGGCAAGGCGGGCGGGCTGGTGGCGATCGAGGCAGGGCCGCGCCTCGCGATCAGGGACGGGCTGGCAGGGGCGTCGCGGCGCCTGCGCGCGGACGTCCACGCGCGCCTGCAGCGCGCGGCAGCCGGGCTGCCGGAAGGCATGGCCCTGCTCGTGCTCGATGCCTTCCGCACCCAGTCGCAGCAATTCGCGTCCTGGAACCGTCGCTTCGCGGCGCTCGCGCGGCTCCACCCCGGCATGCCGCCGACGGAGCTGGCGGAACTCTGCCGCCGCGACGTCGCCGACCCCGTGAACAAGCCGAGCGGGCACCAGAGCGGCGCGGCGGTCGACGTCACGCTGCTGCGCGGCGGCGGCGAGCTGGACATGGGCTGCGCCTACGGGGATTTCTCGAGCCGCGGCACGGCGGCCGATCGCGTGCGCATGGCCTGCCCCGGCCTGTTGCCCGCGCAGGTCGCGAACCGCGCGCTGCTCGCGCGGGCGATGGCGGCCGCCGGCTTCGTCAACTATCCCGACGAATGGTGGCATTTCTCGCATGGCGACAGGCTCTGGGCGCAGGTCCTGCGCCATGGCCACGACGACGCGACGCGACCGGACGAGCAGGTCGCGCGCGGCGACTACGTGCATGTCGGCGTGATCGACAGCCCGTTCTTCGAGACGCTGCGCTGACGCGGGCGACGGACAGGCAGGGAGCAGGACCCATGGGCGCGCGCGCCGGTACGATATCGATACGCGGCTTGTCGAAGACCTACGCGACGCGGCGCGCGCGCACCGAGGCGCTGCGCGGCATCGACCTCGAGATCGCGCCGGGCGAGTTCATCGTCCTGCTCGGCCGATCGGGATGCGGCAAGTCGACCCTGCTGCGCGCGCTGGGCGGGCTGCTGCCACCGAGCGAGGGCGACGTCCTCGTCGATGGCCGCCCGCTCTACGACGCGCGCGGCCGCGCCGACGACGGCGCGCTGGGCAGCCTTGGCTTCGTCTTCCAGGAGGCGAACCTGCTCGCCTGGCGCAGCGTGTGGCGCAACATCGCGCTGCCGCTGGAAGTGCTCGGCGTCCCGCGCGAGGAGCGCCGCGCGCGCGCGATGGCGCTCGCCGCATCGGTCGGGCTGGAGGCCTTCGCCGAGCATCTTCCCCGCGCGCTCTCCGGCGGCATGCGCCAGCGCGTCGCGATCTGCCGCGCGCTGGCGGCGGACCCGTCGGTGCTGCTGCTTGACGAGCCTTTCGGCGCGCTCGACGCGATGACGCGCGACGAGATGAACCTGATGCTGCAGGACGTCTGGATGCGCGAGCGGCGCACCATCGTGCTGGTCACCCACTCGATCGCGGAGGCGGCCTTCCTCGCCGACCGCATCGTCGTGCTCTCGCCGCATCCCGGCCGCATCCAGCGCATCGTCGAGGTAGGGTATCCGCGGCCGCGCAGCGCCACGACGATGCGCGAGCCCGCCTTCCACGACCTCGTGGACAGGCTGCGCCTCGACCTCGGGGAGGGTTGAATGACCGACGCCACGAAGCCCGGGCGCGCGGGCCGAGGCTGGCTCGAGCGCAACCTCGCGCTCGTCACCACGCCCGCGATCCTCGCGCTCTTCCTCCTGGCGTGGACGGCCTATGTCCAGCACTTCCAGGTGAGCCGCTACCTGCTGCCCGAGCCGCTGGCGATCGGCCGGGCGCTGCTCGACCTCGTGCGCCAGCCCTATTTCCACGACGCGATCCTGGTCACGGCCAGCGAGGTGCTCACGGGCTTCGCGATCGCCATCGCGGCCGGCGCCACGCTCGGCGTTGCGATCGGCAAGTCGCGCCTCTTCGAGCGCGTCGTCTCGCCCTTCATCGTCGCCTCGCAGGTGACGCCGAAGGTCGCGCTGATGCCGCTCTTCCTGCTGTGGCTGGGCTTCGGCGTGCAGTCGAAGATCGCGATGGTCGCGCTGCTCTCGTTCTTCCCGGTCATGAAGGCGACGATCCTGGGCGTGCGCTCGATCCAGCCCGACCAGCGCGCGCTCTTCGCGGTGATCCGCGCGCCATGGTGGAAGCGGATCGTCTCGCTCGAGGTCCCCGCGGTCATGCCCTACATGCTGACGGGCATCGAGACGGCGAGCGTGCTCGCGGTGACCGGCGCGATCGTGGGCGAATACCTCGGGGGCAACGAGGGCCTGGGCGCGCTGGTGGTGAAGACGCTCAACGCCCTGATGGTCGAGCACATGTTCGCCACCGTCATCGCCCTCGCCTGCCTCGGCTTCGCCTTCTACGGCGCGATCACCTCGATCCGTCGCTTCGCCGTGCCGTGGCACGAATCGTCGCAGGAGCCGGATTGACCGCGCGAGGGCTGACCGGGCGCATGCGCGCGCGCTAGAACGGGCCGGCCCGCCGCCGCGGGCGCGCGCCCATGACGGAGGCATCGATGTACAAGCTGTTCTATTCCCCCGGTTCCGCGGCCATCGCGCCGCATGCCGCGCTCGAGGAGACCGGCGCGCCCTTCGAGCTCGTGCGCGTCGACATGCAGGCCGGCGGCCACAAGCGGCCCGAGTACCTCGCGCTCAACCCGCATGGCCGCGTGCCGACGCTGGTCGTCGATGGCGCCCCCGTCTACGAGGCGGCGGCGATCTGCATGCTGCTGGCCGAGCGCCATCCCGAGGCCGGGCTCGCGCCGCGGCCCGGGACGCGCGCGCGCGCGCTCTACCTGCAATGGCTGGTCTACCTGACCAACACGCCGCAGGAGCGCTTCCTGCAGTGGTTCCATCCCGACTGGTTCCTCGACGACAAGGCGGCGGAGCCGATGCTCAAGGCGGGCGCGGAGAAGCGCATCCACGGCATGTTCGACCGCATCGAGGCGCATCTCGCCTCCGGCGGCCCCTGGCTAGCCGGCGCCTCCTTCAGCGTCGCGGACATCTACCTCGCGATGCTCGTGCGCTGGTCGCGCGGCATCGCGCGGCCGGTCTGGGACCGGCCGGCGGTGAGGCGCTGTGCCGACCTCGTCGCCGCCCGCCCGGCCTTCCAGCGCATGCTGGAGGCCGAGGGCATCGAGTGGCCGTACTGAGATGGAGCCCCGGCCGGTCTCGCTGCGCGTGCCGTCGCGCGAGCTGCTGCCGGCCTATGCGCGCGCGCTCGCCCGAGGCTGGTCGCCGGACAGCTCGCAGGACGTGAGCGCGGCGCAGCTGCGGGCCATCGTCGCCGATCCCGACGCCTTCCTCGACAAGCTGCGCCAGTCGCGCGGGCGGATCAGGCTGGACGACGGCAGGCTCGTGCCGCGCCTGCCGGGCTTCGTGCGCTGGATGGACGACGGCGAGGTCTGCGGCTCCATCAATTTCCGCCACCAGCCGGGGACGGAGGAGCTGCCGGCCTATTGCTCGGGCCATGTCGGCTATTCGGTCGCACCATGGAAGCGGCGGCGCGGCGTCGCCACGGCCGCGCTCGCGCTGATGCTCGACGAGATCCGCGCAGCGGGCACGGGCCTGCGCCGCGTCCGGATCACCTGCGACGCCGACAACGACGCCTCGTGGCGCGTCATCGAGCGCAATGGCGGCGCGCGCAAGGCGGACGAGCCGCCGATGCGCCCGGGCGGGAAGACGAAGCTCGCCTTCTGGGTCGCGCTATGACCCGCGGCCGCGGGGCCGCGCGCGAGGCTCAGATGTGGATCGGCCGGCCGTCGACGGCGAGCGCGGCTTCCTTGACCGTCTCGTTGAGCGTCGGGTGCGCGTGGCAGGTGCGCGCGATGTCCTCGGCCGAGGCGCCGAACTCCATCGCCAGCGCAAGCTCGGCGATGAGGTCGCCGGCATTCGGTCCGACGATGTGGACGCCAAGCACGCGATCCGTCGCCTTGTCGGCGAGGATCTTCACGAAGCCGTCGGTCATGTTCATCGCGCGCGCGCGGCCGTTGGCGGTGAAGGGGAACTTGCCGACGCGGTATTCCGTGCCCGCCTGCCTGAGCTGCTCCTCGGTGGCGCCAACCGCCGCGACCTCGGGCCAGGTGTAGACCACGCCCGGGATCGCATCGTAGTTCACGTGCGGCTTCTGGCCGGCGAGGATCTCGGCCACGGCCACGCCCTCGTCCTCGGCCTTGTGCGCGAGCATCGGCCCGGCGATGGCGTCGCCGATCGCGTAGATGCCCTTCACGCTCGTCTCGAAATGCGCCGAGGTCGCGATGCGGCCCTTGTCGTCGAGCGCGACGCCGGCCTCCTTCAGGCCGAGGCCCTCGACATGCGGGCGGCGGCCGACCGCTACGAGCACCACGTCGACCTTCAGCTCGGACTTGTCGCCGCCGGCGGCCGGCTCAAGGGTGAGCGTCACGCCCGCGCCACCCTCGTCGGCGCCGGTCACCTTCGTCGACAGGCGGAACTCGATGCCCTGGCGCGCGAGGATGCGCTGCGTCTGCTTCGACACCTCGCCGTCCATGCCCGGCAGGATGCG
>Ga0194124_10002245_pt1 | contig 22150 bp, 18 predicted proteins | sample TA2KigCas0mmetaG_FD_148605 | JGI IMG/M metagenome (GOLD analysis project Ga0194124, IMG submission 148605) | Freshwater microbial communities from Lake Tanganyika, Tanzania - TA2015031 Kigoma Deep Cast 0m | ecosystem: Environmental > Aquatic > Freshwater > Lake | place: Tanzania: Lake...
TGAAAAAAAAAAAATAAAAAATAACAATAAAAAATTATCTGTAATAAGAGAGACCTTTGGAGATAATACTATAAATAAAAAAGATTTAAATAAATATAATAAAATATATAGAAAAAATATTTGTTTGGATAAAAAAAAAAATATATATAAGAAGAAAATAGAAATTGTTGAAAATGAAATCAATAGTTTAGATAATTTATTAAATAAAAATAATGATATGAAAAGTTTAAATAATATAGATAATAATACTTTAAGCGATATTGAAACTTTTGTTAAATAATTTGTGCGTCTAAAAATTATTTTATTTTTGAAGGGGATTTATAAAATTTTATTTATTATATATATATATAATATAATATGGGAAAATCAAGTAGTTCCGAATCAAGTTTGATTAGTTTAACTGGATTAACTTCTTGTAGCTCTAGCTCAGGTTGTAATTCATCATGTTCATCCTCATCTTCAACATGTTCATCCTCATCTTCAACATGTTCATCCTCTCCTAATACATCATCTTGTTATTATACTAATTCATCTTCATCATGTTCATCTTCTTCATCTTCTTCATCTTCTTGTTTTACTTACACAAGTGATAGCTGTTCATCATCCTCATCCTGCACTGATTCAAGTTGCAGTTCTTATGATTGCAGATGCAACTGCAAATGTGATCCTAAATTAGTATGTGTTAAACCATGCAAAGACACATGCAAAAAACTTGCTTGCAACTGGAAGAAATGCAAGCATGTTCTATGTGCTAATAAAGAAATCATGGTTATGTTAAATTTTATTAAGAATAAATTATTAGCAGTTCAACCTAACGTTGATGTTAGAGAAGTTGATCATTATTCCGTTCAAGCTAATATCCATTGGTTAGAACACTTTATTGATACCTTATTTTGTGTTTTAAGAAAGAATAATTCTTTAAACTGTATCAAATTTAAGGACTGCAAAGTAAAAAATGATGATGAATGCCAAGTAAGTGATAGATTATACGTCATCAAAGTTAAATTCAGCAACGGCCACAAGAAATGCACTAGAACCTATGTTCTTAACTTCAACTGGACCAGATTAACTGGAAACAATGCAAACTCCTACAATGGAATCTTAGACACCGTTGTTTCTCAAATCAACACCTATGTTACTGAATTACAAGCACAAAATACCTCTCCTTTCTTAGGCTGCTAAATAAATTTTATATAAATTTGTAAATAATTATTGTTTATACAGTAATTATTTTTATTTTTTAATTAATTTAGGATACCATTCATCATTACTTATAGAAAATATAATATATTTTCCCTTCATTTCATGACGTCTATCATAATTAAAAAACGAGTATTTTATAACTAAAAATCTTGTAATAGAATTTGTTTTTAATAAATTATTATTTTGTGTGCTAAAATTATAAATTATACCATCGTATTTGTATCCTTTATCTATACCTTTTTGTATAGTTTTTTTTGTATCGTTATATATAAAAAATGATTTTTTTTCTAATATTTCTTTATTATTTAGAATACTATTAACATCTCTTTTTTTCACAATTTTTATATCCCAATAGTTAAACGGTAATGCTACTTTTTCAGAACTATATAAACCATTATTATAAGTGTATTTTTTTTCATAATCTACTTCATCATCATCATTTAATTTAATAAAATAAGTTATTACTTCTTCATCAAGTTGTATTATTTTAAAATTTTCTTGATCATATTTCCAAAAAAAATAACTTAAAAGTTTATTTATTAATAATTTTCTACAATTAAAATTTATTTGCAAAATTAAATTTTCTTTAAGAATTGAATATTTTTCTGCAAGATTTTTAAGATCAATAGATTGTAAAGATTGATCCGTGGTTTTATCTTCAAATTTTTGTTCCTTTTGATTTTCTAATACTGGTGTTCTTAATTTTTTTTTTACTTTTTCTCCTTCTTTTTCAATAATTAAAAAAGAAATATTTTCCAGATCTAAAGTTTTAATTATTTTTTTATTTTTATAAAAAAAATCTTGATCTTCTAAATTTTTTTTATCATCAATAGTTATTCTAGTAATTTTATTATAATCCTCTTTATTTACTAAAATATAAAAAGTAACATTTTTATCAGTTCCACCTTCTTGAAAAAAATTATTATTTTTTAAATTAATATATTTATTTTTATATTTTTGGTATTTTAATTTGTAAAAATCATTAGTATTCATTTATAATATGATTATAGAAAATAATTATAATTATATATAATTAATCATATGGAATTTGATTTTCATAATTCACTTATCTAAAAGAATTATTATTTAAGTTATTCTAATTATAATTTTACCATCTTTTATATTTAATTCCTTAAATGTTTTAGTTATATCTATATCAGAACTATTTCCATCTTTTTTATGTTGTAATGTATATGTTTTATACATTAAATTATGTTCTATTTAAAATTTTTGTATTGCTTCACCAATTCTTGTGCTTTCATCACAACTAATCCACCAATTTGTCAAATTAGAATAGTTTTCTATTCTAATTTCTATAGAAACATTATCTCCACCTATTTGTAAATTCTTTTATTTTAGATATTTTTGTTTGTATTTTAGGTACTTTGAATAATAATCTATTTCTACCATATTTTATATTGATAAAATTATTTATAAATATAATAAAAAAACAAATAAATTGGCATAAAACAATGAATATATTAATAGATATAGTTAAATGGAAAAATCTAATAATTTTAAATTAACAGAGTATTGTTCTATAGCACAATTAAAGAGGAAATTTAAAAGTTATTTGGAGGAAATTAACTATAAAGAATTTAAATTAAATAATTTTCCTCAATGTTTGGTTGTTTCGTTAATGATTGTTGCTGAAGAATGTATTACAGATTGTTTAAAATATCTAAATAAAAACGAACAAAATGGATTATATGTATTAGATGACAAAGTATTACGATTAATGTTAAGTGAAACAAGTAAATATGATTTTTTATTAAAATACAAGAGTAAGTATAGTTCGTCTATTAGATACAATGACAGTTTATTCTTTAATTTATCAAAATATTTAGGTAATTTAGAAACAAAGTATGGTGAAAAATTAATGGTTGATGTTGAGGCTAAAAATAGATTATGTTATTATTTGATTGCTTTACAATATGAAATTACTAGTTTATCATTAATGATTGTGAAATACAGCAACAGAAAAACTCTTAATAAAACTGTTTTATTAAATTGTTGTTTATTTTTATTGGATGCCGAACTAAAATGTAAAATTAAACTTAAATTAGATAGTTTTGGCAGTGATAAAGAAAATAGTGATAATGAAGAAGAAGAAGATAAAGAAGAAGATGAAGATAATGAAGAAGATGAGGAAGAGAGTTTAGAAAAACTTGAAGAACCAGCATCAAAGATTGAAAAGGTGGTTGAACCAGTAGTTGAAAAAAAATCTGTTTCCGCAAAGAACAGAAAATAAATAATTTTTATAAAAATTGATTTTATATAATAATGTATAAAATTATCTATATATATTAAAATAAAATGAAACAAAAGATACAGCATAGAAATAAAAGTTTTGATGATAAAACAATTTACGCTACACAATTATTTAATACAATGCGTGATGATAATATTTGTGATATGATAAAATATCATGAATCACCAAAAAATATAAGTAGTAGCGGACATAATTATTTGATGGAGGAGGGTTATATGTTTGAAGAAAACATAGTTAAATGTATTAAAACGATGATGTTAGCAAATGGTGAAATTGAATTATTTTGCAACATAGAATATGACAAAACCAGAAAAGATAATGAATATAAAGAACAACATTTTATGATTACCAAAAATAAAATATTAGAATTTAAATATGATATTATAATTGGTGGATTACTATATAATGTAAAGAACAATACAGCTGGATATCCAGATTTGATTGTTTCAGATGATTGGTTGCGAAAATACATCTTACAGGATTTAAGATTAAATAATTTCACAACAAGGAATAGAAAGAAGATATATTACATCATTGATATTAAAGCAAGAAGTATTATATTAATTAATGACAGAGAACATATTGGAAATAGAGCTGATTACGAATGTTATAAAATTCAGGTTAGAGTGTATAAAGATATTTTGGATGATATTCAAAATTACCGAACACAATATGGATTTATATTAGGAAAGCGATATAAATGTGGAGATAAGATAATTATTGACAATCCGTTTGGTTCTTTAGGGAAGATTGATTACCACTATGAAAAAATAAATGAAATGGATTATAATAAAATAATTAATAAATTTATTAGTTCATTTAATGAGGTTAAAAGTTTAAAAGATGAAAGAAGTAGAAGATTACATTATAGAAATAATAAGATATTAAACAATATGAAAAATAAATATGTAAGCAATACTTTTAAAAAATTAAAACAGGTTAGGGCTACAATTGATAAAGAGTTAACAAAGATAGCTTTTATTGGTAAAAAACAAAAACAAAGAGCTTATGAAAAAGGTATATATAATTACAGTGATCCTAGATTAAATTCATCAATATTAGGATTAAAAGGTAAAAAAGGGTTATATGTTGATAATATTTTAAAAGTGCTAAATACCAAAAAAAAGAGTAAAGATATTGTAATTCCAGAAAATAACAATATATTAAATTGGCGAAATATGGTAGAAAAAGAGTTCTTTGTTGATTTTGAAACTTATAATGCCGGTGATGTTATTTACATGATTGGCATAGGTTTTAATTTTAGGGGAACTTGGGAATATAAAAATCTAATTATTGACTATGATTTTAAACAAATTAAGAATGAGGAAGAATTAATTACTAATTTCATTGATTTTGTGTTATTGTTTAAAGATGATAATCAAAGTATTGAAGATTATTATAAAAAGATTAGACTATGGCATTATGGACATGCAGAAGTTTCATGTTATAATAAATTATTAAAAAAATTAAATGTATCAAATTCTAGTAAATATAATTTATCTTATTTTAAATTACCTTGGTATGATTTAAATAGAGTTATTAAAGGTGATTTAAAAAATCCTATAATTATTAAGAATACTTACGGATATAATGGTTTAAAAGTAGTTTGTAATGAATTAAATAAGTTGGGTTTAATTCAACTTGAATGGAATGATTTAGATTCAGGTCTTGACAGTATGGTTATAGCTAAAAATATTTATACTGATATTAATTTTAGAAATAAAAGTGAAGAAATGGAAAAGATTATTAAATACAATGAGATTGATTGTTTAGGGGTTTGTAAAATATTGGATTGCTTAAGATTATATGATTAAAATTGATTTTATTTAAAAATATATAGAGTATATATATATAATAATATGATAAATGTTGATAAGATCTATAGTGATTCCTCATATATTCAAAGATATTGGCAAAATAATTTAAATATAGATAAATCTAAAACTAAAATAAATGAAAATAGAGACTTAGATTTAGAAGACTCTATAAAAAAGGAAAATTTTAATAAAAAAATTACAAATAGAAAATCATATAATATTAATCATAATGAAGAAAACTATGATAATTTTAAATATACTAATATTATTAGATCAAATATAACAAGAGAAGGATATAATAGTAATCAATATAAATATACTGGAAATACTAATAAACAAAAATATTCTAGCACAGGTGAAAATAAAAGAGAAAAACATAATTTGTCTGAGAAATGTAGAATATACGAATATAGTCTCAGAGAAAGAAAAATATTATTAGATTCATTTAGTAAGCCAAAATTATTAAACAATAATAATTAAAATATTTTTATAATATTAAAAATAGCAATAGAAAAGAATTTATCACTAAAAATATTATTTTATTTATTTCAATAGTAAGGTTTGGATTGAGGAGGTGTAATAATTATAAAGTATGAACTATAGATAATAAATATTATAAAAATTGAATTTATTTATATATATATATATATTATATATATAAATAAGATGTTAGATGTTGATAAAAACTATTGTAGTTCCGCATATGTAGACAGTTATTGGAAAAAGAATTCAGTTATAGAACAATCTAAAACTAAAATAAATATAGAAGATAGGAAAAAAGCATTAGAAGATATTATAAGAAAAGAAAATAATCTTAAAAATGACACAGAAGAAAACTATGATAATTTTGAATATACTAATATTATTAGATCAAATATAACAAGAGAAGGATATAATAGTAATCAATATAAATATACTGGAAATACTAATAAACAAAAATATTTTAAAGGACATGAAAATAAAAGAGAAAAACATAATTTGTCTGAGAAATGCAGAATATACGAATATAACCAAAGAGAAAGAAAAATACTTTTGGATTCTTTTAGTAAGCCAAAATTATTAAATAATTAAAATATTAGTATTTTTATAACAATAAGTATAATTTTCCAATAAAATCAAGAATTGGAGATCACTATAATGGTGATAAAAAAATATTATTAGATTCATTTTGTAGATTAAAACTAATATAAAAATTAATTAAAATTTTTAAGATAAATATATTTTTGTTTATATTTTAAATATTTTTGTTTATAAATAGAAGTTGTATCATAAGTATTTAGAATTATTTCAACAGGTAAATGATCAGATGTTGGAAATATACTAGTATCATTATTAAAATTTGATAAAACTCTATTATCAATAACTACAGATAAATTATCACTAACTAAAATATAATCTCCAAATATAATATTTTTTTTAATATTTCTTTTTTTTTTATTAAAAAATAAATTTACTGAGATACAACAGCTTGGAGGAGGTAAGTTATTAGCTTTAACTTGAATATTTTTAAGATTTTGAAAAATAGTTTTAGAGAAAGGATATAAATTGCGCCAATAATTATATTTAGCATGATCATTAAAATCACCGGCAATAATAACTTTAAAATTTTTATCAGTTATAATATTAGATATATCTACTTCATCAAGCATTTGATTTGTCAAATCTAAATGAATATTACTTTCATTTGTAATAAATCCAATATTTATATTATTTGAAAGAGCATTAACAAGTTGTTTTTTTGACACAAAATGTCCATTATGTAAATTAATAAAAATATAATAATTTTTTTCAATATTATCTTGTAAAAATAATATTTGGTATGGTCTTCCATTACCTGGAACTAAATTGCCAACTTTAACAGCTAAAAGTGTATATTTAATATTATCATAAAAAGTCACCATATCTTCTAATTCAGCTAAATGATGAACATAACCGCCCATAGTTTTTAATTTTACACTTTTAGAAAAAATAATATTCCAGTTAGAAGCTTCTTGAAGAGCAATAAAATCATAAAAATAATTATGTGAATCTATAGTTTCAACCACATTATTTAGACATTGTGTATATTTTACACCTTTATATAAAAATTCACCTTTTTCTCTACATTTTTCTGGTAAAGGTGCCGCAGATTTATCTTTTTCTGAACCGGTCATAGCTCCAAAAGAAACATTCCAAGTTAATATTTTTATAGACATTTTTATAGATATTTTTAATATTATATAAATAAAAATATAAAATAATTATATTTTTATATAGCAATTATAATTATATTTATTTAGCAATCACAGCATTTTTTGCTTCGCTTACGTTTGCATGGAGTTAAGGTGACATCACCAGATGCCCATCTTTCATTATTTCCATCAACGTAGGATGAAAATCTATAATTGACTGAGGTGACTACATTATCTTTGCTATTAAAATTAATAAATTGAGTCACACCTTGTCCGACACCAAACCATTCGTTATTTTCGTGCTTAACGATTAATGCTGCGTTTTGTCTATTACCAACAGTTACACTTACTAAATAAGAATCTTTATTGCATGTTTTTAAAACATTTAAGACAACACAAACACATTCACAAGTAACATTTCCATACTTGTCAACTTGTGTAACTTTACCTTTGCCGGCATAACTTCGAGTTAATTTTAAAGTTGGGACAGTTGCGGTGCTTGTTGAGTCACTGCAACTTGAATCACTAGAAGAATCACAATTTTTACAATTTTTACCCATATATAATTTATATAGATATTTAAAAAAATTATGGTGGTATTTTAATAAAATAAAAAAATAAATCTATATATACTTATTAAACTAAATATTTATGAAGTTTCTAGGATTAAAATTATAATCACGATCATAATAGAATCTTAAATTATGATATTCACAATTTTCTAATTTATAATATAAATCTATATTATTTATATTATTATAACATTCTTCATCAGTCTTTTTTGGTGGTAATAAGTTATATTTAAAGAATAGTTTTAGTTCTTGACAACAGGCACAATAATTAATTTTTAATAATTGACAGTATAATGTTCTAAAAATATTACATTTTGTAAAAGTTATTAAAAATGAACCACCTAATAATTCATATAAATTTTCTGTAAATTTTATCCAACAATCATCTTTATTATCAGTACATACTGATAAAGTTGAAGACATAAAATTTTCTTTATTTAAATTAATTAAACAATACTTATTTAATTTATTAAAAATATCAGTTTTAAATTTTTTTTTATTCTTATGACAACACTTTTTTTTATATTTATTATCTCCTCCACAAATTGATGGTTCATAACATATTGGTTTAATACATGGTTTATATTCTTTTTTTTTATATTTTAAACTATCAGTATAATTTTGTGATGATGATGTATTACAATTATTTTTTTTACATATTAATGTATCAATTTTTAATTCTTTATCTGAATTTAAAGAAATTGAAGGTGTGCTACAAGAAGTTAATCTTAATGAATCACAAGAAGTATTAAAATTAAATGAACTATTAGAATTACTTGAACTATTAAAATCAAATGAACTATTAGAATTACTTGAACTACATGATGATGTAGAACAACTACCAAATTGAGAACTTTTAAGACATGGCATAGAATAAGTTGAAATACTACTATTAAATGATAAAGAATCACTATCTGATTTATAAATTGATGAACTATAAAGAGAGGAAGAATAATATGGATTACTTTCTGAGGATGAAGACCTTTTATCTTTATAAGTAGTACATACTGTCGTTAAAGATGATGTATTTGATGATTTTGGAACTTTTTTTTTCTTATGTTTAATTTTGACGTTGGCCTTGTCAAAAATAAATCCTATTGTATCAACACAATGAATTACCATTTATATCTACCATATAAAAATATTATAGTATGGATAATAAAAATATATAATAATAAATCACTTATATAAAAATTGATTTATATAATAAAATAATATATATATAGGATGGAAGAAATAATTAAAGAAATAAGACAAATATATGATAATAATAAAGATTTAAAACAAAAAGTAGAAAATTATGAATTAGAAATTAATGAATTAAAAATTAATAATGAAGAATTAAAAAATAAAAATCTTGAATTATTAATTAAAATTAAAGAATTGGAAGAAAAAATTAATTTTAAATCTTCAAAATTGTTATGGGAAAATACTCAAAATGTAATTAAAGAAAAAGATGATGAAATTGATAAATTAAAAAAAGATATTTTATATTATGAAAGACAAAATCTTATAAAATCAAAGCAAAATACAAAAGAGCAAAATACAAAAGAAGAAAATATAATAGTAGAGAAAAAAGAAGAAAATATAATAGTAGAGAAAAAGGTTAAAAAATCCAAAAAAAAAATTAATATAATTAATACACAAAATGATATAGACGATTTAGAAAAAGATTTATTATTAAGTTGAATCAGTTGATTTTGATGATTCAGTGAAAGAAGTTTTTATTTCAGACGAGGAAAATTCTAAAACTTCAGATTTAAGTTCAACGATTGTAGGATATACTTTTTTTATTATAGGGAAAAAAGAAAAAATAAAATTGATTATTTTTCCCAAGAAAGTAATTATAAAAGACTTTATAAATTTATTACTATCATTAAACATTAGAATAACAAGTGATAACGATACAATATTACCAAGTATATTTGTATATAAAATAAATAAAGATAATACATTTCTAGCTAATTTTTTAGCATTTAATTTTATAGTTGAATTATTAAATATTAATAGTGATAATATAATAGAATCAATTAAAATTAAAGTAAAAAATAAATTTACAATATTTGATAAAAATACTAAACATAATAATAAAAAACTTAATAACAACATATTTGGATTTTTTTTAAAAACTTTTATTAGTGGTAATAAAAATTTTAAATTTTTATATTTTTCTTTAATAAGTAAAGTTATTTCTTCAAGTTTATTATTAATTTTATTTTCATAATTAGATAAAAATTCTTTAGTTGATTTGTAAAAGTTTAAATTATCCATATATTAATATATAAATAGATATAAATTATTATTTATATATTTACAATAATATGCCAGAAGGACCAGAAATATTATATACTAGTTTATATTTAAAAAAATATTTAAAAAATTGTAAAATCGAAGATATACTTTCCTATACTGATAAACCTGCTGTTATTCCAAAAGATGATTATATTGGTATAGTTGAAGATATTGGTTCCAAAGGTAAATCTTTTTGGATTAAGGTTTCAGGTAAAGACAAATCTTATTATATTGATATTCATTATGGTATAACAGGATGGTTATATCCAGAAAAACCTGAAAAAAATATAAAATTTAAAATCATAATAAAAAATTTAAATAATAATACTTATAAATATTTGTATATGGATGATAGAAGAAGATTTTCAACTATTAAGATTCATACCGAAGAACAACATAATAAATTGATATCAAAATTAGGTATTGATATTTTCTCAACAGAATTTACTTTAGACAAATTTAGAAAGATTATTCAAGAAAAATCTACTATTTTAGCCTCAATTTTAATGAAACAAGAAATATTTTGTGGTATTGGTAATTATATAAAAAATGAAGCAATGCATTTAACTAATCTAAATATAAAAATAAAAACAAATCAATTAAAACCTGCTCAAATTGATAAATTATATGAAAATATATTATTTGTTTCTTATTCTAATATGCTTGAATTATTAAATTATAATAATCTTGATAAATTATTAGATAATAATATAAAAAAATTAATACCTGTGAATCTTGAAATACCATATAATTATAAAATTTATAATAGAGAGCTTACAATTGATGGACAAAAAGTATATAAAATTAAAGTGGCTGGAAGGGATAGTTATTGTATTAAAGAAAATTGTTGATTTTACAATATAAAAATTGATTTTCTTATCTAATATTTCAATATATATATATATATTAAAAAAATGTCAGTTAATATTCCTATTCTTCTTACAGAGGATGACGAACAGATTAATCAACCACCTTATATAAATATTAAATTAATGAACCATCAAAAAACGGTTATTAAAAGGATGTTAGATTTAGAGGCTGATAGAAAAATAAAAATTCCCGAATTAGATCTTGGTTGTTATTACCAAACGGTAAAATATAAAGATGTATCTATTAAAACAAATGTTGGTATATTAGGTGATAAAGTTGGAGCTGGCAAAACACTAGATATAATATCATTAATTAGTATAAAACCTAAAATTGAATTTATGGATAAACAATTAATTACAGGTAGATACATATCTTTTAGTGGAGAGAAAGAACATACAAAAATAAATACAAATTTAGTTATTGTACCACATAAATTAATTCCACAATGGAAGAGTAATTTTGAGAAAGCCTTAAATTTAAAAGTATTAACAATAACCATGAATAAACAAATTGATGAATTATTATTAAAAAAGATTATTAAAGTTAAAAATTGGAACAACATAGAAACAGATAGAGAATTATTGTATTTAGACACAGAAAGATTAAAGAATATTAATGTTGTATTGGTTGGTGATACAATGTATAAAAGACTGGTTGAATATTCTAATTATGTTTTATGGAACAGATGTATTATAGATGAAGCAGATACAATTAAACTAAGTAAAATAATGGAAGAGTGTTTAAATTTTAATTTTCTATGGTTAATTACTGGAACACCATCTGGATTAAATAATTGTAGAAGAAGTCCGTTTTACAAGGAAATCTTTGAAACGAGTAGATATTTTGATATTAAATATTTAATTATTAAGAATGATGATAAATACATTGAGAGTTCTATAGTTTTACCAGATCCGAATATGATAAGTATTCGTTGTTTAACACCTAAAGAATTAAATATAGTTAAAAACTTCATATCACCATCAATATTACAGATGATTAATGCGGGAAATACAGATGAAGCAATTAAAGCATTAAATTGTAACGTTGATACAAATGAAAATATATTTCAAGTTATAACTAAGAATATAGCTGAAAATATTAAGAATAAAAAAATTGAGATTGAAGCAGAGAAGATGATGGTTTATAATAAAGAAGAAAAAGATAAGAAGATTAGTTTTTTAGAAAATCAATTAATCAAATTAGAAACAAAATATGAGGATATTAAGAAAAGTATATACGAATTAAATAATGATTATTGTCCTGTATGTTTAGATAGTTATACAAAACCTGTATTAGTAAGTTGTTGCAACAAGTGTTTTTGTTTTGATTGTCTAGCAGTATCTATGGGAGAACTACATAATAACAGATGTCCTTATTGTAGGCAAAATATTAGTAGTAGTGATTTACACATTATCTCTGAAAATGAGGGTGAAAAATCGAATATAAAGGCTAAATCTAATGAATTAAAAGACAAATTAGATGTCTTAATTGATATTATACAAAAGAAGATAGATGGAAGTTTCTTATTATTTGCGAATTATACTGAAACATTTAACAAAATTGAAAAGAAATTTGTTGAGGTAGGGATTACATATCATATTTTAAAAGGACAATCGTCTACAATAAGTAGGCATATTCATGATTATGAAAATAAGAAAGTTCAGGTTATTATGTTAAATGCACAATACTTTGGAGCAGGAATGAATTTACAAACGACAACAGATTTAATAATTTATCATAGATTTAGTGATGAAATGGAAGAACAAATTATTGGCAGAGCACAAAGATATGGAAGAAAAGGAACATTAAATGTTTATTACTTACTTCATGATAATGAGAATAATTCTATAAAAGCAAATTTTAGATTTAATAATATTACTGGTATTAATTATGAAGATTTTATTTTACATAATAAGAATAGTGTTGATAAAATAGATATTAATGGAAAAAATATTGCTGATGATAATCAATTAATTGCATTAGATGATTTTGAAGAGGTGTCATAAAAAGTTGAATTTTTAATAAAATAGTAATAATGTTATATAGTTTTATCATCTAAAAAAATGAGAAGACACAATAGAAATAAAAGACATAATATAATTAATTATATTAATCCAGTCAATGGTCATATTAAAGATATCAATAAAAAGATTGGATGGGTTATAAGGAATAATAATTGGTGGGCTGATTATGCTGACAAATTGGAATGGTATCAAATGGACTATGGATATTGTATGCAGATATATATAAAAGAAAAATTAAGTTAATTTATCTGTTAGTATTCATAAGAAGAATTATTTGTATGTAGTTTATTATTAAGATTTGAGAATTATTTGAATGTAGTTTATTATTAAGATTTAAGAAGAATCCTATATTAAATATTTTTATAAAAACTTTTGAAGATTTATTAGAATAATTCAATGAAGCTAATTTTATATTTAATAATATCTCTAGTAATAATAGATATAGTTGAAAAAATATTACTAAAAATAATAAATTAATTTTGAGGTGTCATAAAAAGTTGAAATTTTACTACTGGATATATTAGTAAGACATCAATTCCATGATAAACTACGTGAATGTTTTGGACCTAACCAGTATAGGGAGACCAATAAGGAGGTTGGTTGGGTGATGAAGGATGGTCAATGGTGGGCTGACTATGCTTCAAACCTTGAATGGCATCAAAGTAAGGATGGTCGTTGGATTCAGAGGGACAGGTGTCCAAATTAATTTTTGACTTCTACATATTCATCAGAGGAGTCAGATGAAGAGTCATTTTTAGAATAAAAACTGGTTAAATTTTTCAATTTATTAAATATATTAAGATTTGAGAAGAATCCCATTTTTAATTTTTTTTTATTAATTTTGTTATAATTATTATTTTTAGAACAAACTTTTAAAGATTTATCAGAATTTAAATTATTATTATCTTTAATTTTTTTATTAAAATTATCTGTATTATAATTTGGTTTAATATAAGGTATAATTGCACTTGTAAGATTAATATTTGTAGATTTGGTATCAAAAATAATTTTATTAAAATCAGAGTCTATAATAGTTAGGGATTCATTTATTGGGTTAATAATATTTTTAATTTTAGGATGAGAAATAAAATTAACCAAGAGTAAAATATAATATTTTTGTTTTTCCACTATAATTTTTTTTGAAACAGAAGCGATACCATTATTAAAAGTATCATCTCCTTGATTGAAAGCGATACCTTTAAAAGTGAAATCTTTAAGATTATTTAATGATTCTAAAATATTATTAATAAGTAATAATTTATCATCTGAGGATAATGGATTAATTGTAATATTTTCAATAATTTCTTTATCGAGTTTTATATTTGTATTAAGATAGATAGAATTAAGATAAGATTCTTTATTAGTGACAATATTATCTTCAATAAGAATAGATTTAGCAACATAAATATTATCTTTAAAATAAGATTTACCGTTAATATTAAGTATATAATCATTATTAATATTATCACAATTATCATAACCAACATTAAGATTACAACAAGTATATAAACTTTTATTAACAACAATATCATTATAGACATAAAGATTACCATTTATTTCAGAGTCTCCTTTAACATGTAAATTTGTATCATCATTAAGATTTGAGAAATCTGTATATCCAATATAAATTTTATCACCACAAGAAATTGAATTTAGTGCGCTAATGTTATTTTTGATGTATAAAGAATTATTATTATTTGATGATAAATTTTTAATATTTTCTTTATCTTTTTCTGTAAAACCTATAAAAGCTTTATCTTCAATAACGTTAATAGAAGATTCTAATAAATTAGTTGAAAGAGTAGAACAAATTATTTCTTTTGTTTTTATAGTTTTAATATTTTCATTATTTAATAAATTTTTTTCCATATAATTGTATTTATAATATTAAACTTAAAAATTAACACATTTAATTTTTTATAAAGTTATTATATATAATTTATGATAAATACACAATATGCTGGTAAAAATATTAAAGATAAAAAAAAAGATAGTAAAGATAAAAAAAAAGATAGCAAAGATAAAAAAGATAGTAAAGATAAAAAAAAAGATAGCAAAGATAAAAAAGATAGCAAAGATAAAAAAGATAGTAAAGATAAAAATAAAATTAATGAAGAGAAAGAAATAAAAAAAATTGGATTGACAGATCGTGATAATATTTTAAGAAATATATATGATAAGATAGAAAATAAGGTAGAACCAATTAAGATAATATATCAATATAGGAACAATAACAAGAAGATAGTATATGAGACATTTATATTTGTAGGATTAATTGGTGCGAGATATAAACCTATATTAGAAAAGATAAAAGATTTAGATATTTACAATACATTAAAAGAGATAACAATAGAAGAGGAACGTAAATTATCAAGAATATTTGGTGAATTTTGGATAGCTAAATTTTTCAATAAATATCACATAAGTAGTTTTATAAATAATATAGAAAGTAATAGTAAGATAAAAGGAGTTATATTAGAAAAGTTTGAAGAGAGTTGGTTAATAAAATTTATAAATACATTTAAATCGGATGTTATATTTAAGAAAGTAAATTATTCTTATGCTGAGTTAGTTAAATTTGAATATAAAGTTAGAATGGGTAAAAAGTTAGAAAAAATAGAATTAGAAAAAGAAGATTTAGAAGAATTAAATTTTAAAAAAATCACAAAAAAATCAAATAATATATTATACGATGTAAGTAAAGATATAATAGAACAAAAAGGTGGTGTAGATAATGATAATGATAATGAAAATGAGGATAATAATACAGAAGAAACATATGAAGAAGAATTGAGTGATGAAAATAATGAAGGATTTGATAATATAGTAGAAGAAGAAATTATAGATTTAGAGAAAGATCAAGAGACAGATGAAGAAATAGATTTTGCTTCAAATTTAAATAAAATATCAGAAAACGATAAGGATGCAGATATAAATTTAGAAGAAATAGAAAAAATATATCAAGAAGATATAGTAGATAAGAATTTCCAGATTACATCAGACATGTTATCAAAAATAATAGATAATAAGAATATAATAGAAAATAAAGATAAATATTTGGTAAGTTTAAGTGATGAAAAATATGATAACTTAGAAAATGATGATTTATCGTCAGTGTATAAAAAAAATTTTATATACAATGATATTATTTATAAAGATGATACTATAAAGATAATAAAAAACAAAATAACAAGTAATATTACAAATAATAAAAAATTTGGAAAAGAAAATTATTTAATACCATCAAGAATATATTTATGGTCTGAATATTTAATAAATAATAAGATAGAAAAAATAGCTTTAGGTTATAAATGGATGAAAAAGAATGAATTATTAAGTTATGATATAGAACCATTAGCATTATATAATTATGAAAACATGGAAGGTGACATAAAAAAATTAAGAGATTCGATCAAACGTTATGCAGGTAAAATAAGAAGAGAAGATGATGATAGTCATATATTTTATGATTATGAGAATTATATATTAAACGATGAGATATTTATGATAGATATATATAATGAATTAGGTTTAAATTACAAAGTTAATGATGAAAAGATAAAAAATTTATTAGATACATATTTAAAATTATATTTTCCAAGAATTAAACAGGAAGATTTGAATGGTATAATAGATTATTTAAATAATAATACAAAAGTAGAGGATATTAGGATAAAAAATTCATTTGAGACGATATATAACGATGTATTAATTGAACGTGAAATAATGGATATTGTTGATATAGTTAAAATAGATCAACAAAAAGAATACAAAGAGTTATTTTCTGAGGGAAATTTTATAATAAATACATTTATACATGTTAATTTAATAATATCAGATAATACATTAGATAAAATAAATCTAGAAAATAATGATAAAAAAAATGATAAAATTAACGATATAGGCACATATGGTTCTATACTATTACCAAAATTAGATTTATTTCGTATATTTAATGACATAACTCCGGATGAGAAATATTCTTTTATACAATATCAAATGGCAGATGGACAATTAATATTTAAATATTATGAGAATTACATGTATGAATTTACAAAATCAAAAGATAATGTAGATTTATTAACAAAGTGGTTTGAAAATTCACCATATGGGATATCATTTAAGGTAAAAATAAAAAATAATAAATTTATGGCAATAGGTATAAATGAAGTTGGTAGAGTTGAATATAAGACACAATGGCGAGAAGAAGATAATGCGAATATATATGACATAATAGATACATATGAATATATTAAAGAATTAATAATAAAAATAAATGAAACTTTAATAAATCATCCCAAAAAAATAACGATTAAAATTCCTGAAGATTGGGAATTTAGATTTAGATTTATAAATTGTATTCAAAAATTTAAATTACCAACTAATAAATTAATTAATCACAATGATTTATCAGAATTTTCTAGATTCTTTTTTCCATACGTATCTATGGTAGTTGAACCGAGGAAAAGATTATCTAAGGGAGTTTTTGTGGATGAAAAAAGCAAATATGGAACATATTTACGTTATAAGAGAGATAGTGATTACGATAATGATGCGAAAATAGAGCAAAGAATATTATCATATTTACGTAGTATGGAAATAGAGGATGATATTTTAATTGATGAAATTTCAAAACAATTTAATATAACACCTGAAAAATCTAGAGAAGAATTACTCATAGTGAAATCTAAATTTCCAAATTTAAAAAAAAGTAGGAATATTAGAACTAGTATTGAAGGAGCTCCTAAATTCAAAAAGCCTGGTATTGGTATAGATATTCAAGGTAGAATACCTGAAAAATATATAATTAGAATATCTGGAGCCAAAAATCAAAAACAATTAGAAAGAATGATATTATTTTTAAATATATTAATATTTTTATATAGTGAAACATATATATTAAAAAAACCAGAACGTCAATTTATAAGAGAAAAATTAAAAAATTTAACCAATATAGCTAAAAGAAGACAAAAGGTAGATTTAGTAGTTGATTATGAAAAAGAAGTAAAAGATATTAAAAAAATGATTCAAAAAGATAAGAAAAGATTAGGTTTTAAACCTGAAGAAGGTCAAAATCCTTGGTCAAGATCTTGTCAAAATTCAGGTAAAGATAAAAGAAGAAGACCTCAATTATATAATCAAAAAAATATAGGAGAATTAATTAAGAAAGGTTATACAATAAATAAAAAAACAGGAGAATATGAGAAAAAGGTTATATTAAAAGGGAATAAAAAAAGTGAAATAATTTTAAAAGCAATAAAAGTTAAGGATATTAATGATAATGTAGATGGTGATTTGTATTACACTTGTGATCCAGAGGATAATGGATTACATTCATATATTGGATTTTTAACTAAAGGAAATAATCCATTTGGAGAATGTATGCCTTGTTGTTTTAAGAAAGATCCATTAATAAAAAATAATAAAGAAAAATTAGATTTTTATAAAAGATGTATGGGTCAAAAAAAATCTGAAGAAAAGGTTATGCAAGTATTTGCTCAAGGTGATATATTATATATATTAGAAGGTGTTAATAAAATACCAGAAAATAGAATTGGTTATTTACCTAGATACATAGATCTATTTACAAATTATCAATTCAATAAAACTAAAGAAATAAAAAATCATTATTTAATAAAAACAGATGGATATTATTTCAAATTAGGTGTAAAACAGGATGATTATTCATTTTTAAATACAATATCCTTAATATTAAATATGAGTGTTAAAGAGATTAAGGATCATATAATACAATTTTTAAAACAAGACGTTGAAGAAAAATATTTTATGACATTAAATGATGGTGATATAAGAAGTGAGTATAAAATAGGAGATTTTATTAATTTTTTAAATGATAATGAATTTATAGATTACATATATTTTAAAGATATATTAAAAATAGAAGGATTATTTACAAAAAAAGGAATTTATCCTATAATTTTAAATAAAATAACAACAATTATAAGTGCAGGTTTAGAAAAAGATAAAATTAAAGAAGATTATATACTAGAGGTTGATAAAACTATGATAATAGATTCTAATTATTGTTTTGAATTATTTGATAAAAAAGATATAATAATAATATTAAGAGATGGTAAATTATATTATCCATTTATTGAAGTTATAAAAAAAGACAAAGATAATAAAAATATTGAAATTAATAAAATATTTTCATCAGATAAAAAAACAGATATTAGATTAATTGAAGAAATAAAAAAATATTTTATTAAAACAATTAATGATATTAATATAGATAATTTAAAAACTAATACAACCGCTAGAGAAACATTTAGAATCTTAAAAGAAATTAGTAAAAAAAAAAGTGAATACGAACCAATACATCAAGTTTTTGATTCAAGATTTAAAATTAAATATATTATAACAAAAAATAAAACAATTATTCCGGTAATTCCATCAGGTATGGAAATTGATTTAAATGCGGTTTGTATAAATACAAATGAGAATTCATCAAAACATAGTGATTGTTTTTCAAAAATAGAATTATGCAATATTGAAACTACTAATAAAAATTTAGAAATATTATTTAAACTATCAAATAAAAAAATAAATGTTAAGCCAATTGGATTATTTTATGATAGGATAGATAAAAAAAATAATGCCAACATAATAGGAATTGTAACATCAAATAATGATTTAGTTCCCATTAAAACAATAGAGATAAGTAAGTCAAATTTAGAAAAAAATAATATATTATATTATAATAGACCATTATATTATGAGTTAGATCAAAAATTAGAAAATTATGATAAAAATGATGTTTTAAAAATAGATGATAGAATAAAAAATGTAAATTTAAATAAATATAAAATTGAAGCGTATGAGTTATTTAAATTTGAGATTAGTAATTTTATTAATATGAATGTAAATAAATCATATAAAAATGAATTAAAAAAATTAATAGAAGAGAAAAATATTACTAAAGTTGAAGATTTTTTTTTAAATTTAAGCATATCAAAATTAAATGATAAAATAATTAATAAAGATAATTTAGTTGGACCTGAATTGATTAAATTAATAAATGATATTCCAAATATAGATTATTACAAGATAAATAATCAAAGAATATTATGTGAAAAATTAGATGAAAATAAATGTAATTTAAATCCTCATTGTTCATATCATAATTCAAAATGTTCTTTTGCTTTAACTGAAAATTTATTATTTGATTTTATTAAAAAATTATCAAATGAAATTTTGGATATTGAAGTAAAAGCTTATGAAATACTAAATGAAAAAAATTATTATGTTCAAGATATTGTTGATTATAATAACTTTACAGAAAAACCCGGTCAAAAAATTATTAAAAGCACAAATAAAAATTTGGTTAAAATATTAGGTGACTTATTAGGTAAAGAAAAATTACCAAGAATTGGTAGAAGATATTATAATAAGAAAAATGAAATTGATTTACATCAATTAGAATTAGAAAATCCTTTAAAAGACGTTAAGGATGCTTATACACAAGTAATTATACCATATAATAATTCAATACTTAGAGCATATGCTAATGGTTATTATTGGAATAAACATGTATTATATGAATCAAATTTAAGAAATTTAGGTTATTACAGTAATTTACAGAATGAATTAATTAATATGTTTAAATCTACTATTATAGATTGGTTAAATTTACCATCAAATATACAATTTTTATATAATTTGGATGACAATATAAAAACAATTATAAATAATCCTATTTTTGATACAATAAATTTTACAAAAAATGATATATTAATTTCTTCTTTTGAAACACAGAGAAGATTGATTATAAATAAATATATAATTAGTATAATTGATAATAATTTAGAAACAAATTATGGATTATTAGAATTATTTATATTAAATAAAATTCATTTAATACCAATAGTTTTATTATTTAATGGTGTGCCCACTTATTTTATAGATAATAAAATAATAATTATAGATAATAAAGATGAATCTATAGATTATCTTATTTCTAAAAATATATGTATAAATATGGAATTTAATCAAAATTCTTCTTATCCTTTTTTAATTGATGTTTTATATTATAAATAAATTTTTTATATACTAATGCGTTTATTTTTATTTATAATATATTTTATATCTAAGTAATTTATATGTATGGTTTTTAAAAAAAAAAATATTTATATAAATGAAAATATTGATGTTGAAAAAAATGTTAAAGATATAAAAATATTAACAAATAATATTATTGAATATGATAATATAGAAGAAAAAGAAGAAGAAGAAGAAAATAATAATATTATTGATTTAAAATCTAATGACTTTTTAAAAGAATTATTAATTAACCAATTAAAAAATATAAATCTTAATAAAAAATTAAATTATGGTGATATGAAAAGAATTAGTAAATTTTTAACAAATTCAATTTTTCATGAAACTAATTGTTCTTTATGGAATGGATATGTTACAAATGAGAAAAATCAAAATAAAGGTACATACATAAATTTTTATTTTAATAAAAAAAAAATAGCTTTACATAGATTATTATTTATTAATTATATAGGAGAAATATCAAATAAAGAATATATAAGATTTACATGTGATAATAAGGGTAAATGTTGTAACATTAATCACATGAAAAAATATAGTTATAATAGAAATTTTTCAAAAATAAACAATCAAAGTAATAATAATCAAAATAATATAAATATATCCTATAATAATGATTTAACAATAGAATTTTAAATATTTGAAAATTATTAAGAATAGATATAAATAATTATTTATTTATAATTATTTATAATAGTTATATATATAAAATGAGTGATGAAAATACTATTTATAAAATTAATTTTGGAGGATTTCCACCAATAATTAAAATTAATAATAATATAAAAAAAAAAAGAGAATTTACAAAAGAAGTTATTGAAATCAATACAGATCTTTTAAATAATTTAGATAT
>Ga0194124_10002248_pt1 | contig 22135 bp, 22 predicted proteins | sample TA2KigCas0mmetaG_FD_148605 | JGI IMG/M metagenome (GOLD analysis project Ga0194124, IMG submission 148605) | Freshwater microbial communities from Lake Tanganyika, Tanzania - TA2015031 Kigoma Deep Cast 0m | ecosystem: Environmental > Aquatic > Freshwater > Lake | place: Tanzania: Lake...
CCCCTCGGCCATCTCTGTTTTATAGTGTATTGATCATCAAACAACAATGGACCTGCATTTTCAAAAACGACTCACTTTTGGAGTCTAATTATTTCATTCCTGCCGCAGGATCGCACGTCACTTCCCCCAACAGCCCAACTCCCATTTCCTTCAGCCAATTAGCAATTTTTTGAGCACTGCAAACAAAGCGTAATTTCACCCGTCGCTCTAACAATGGTTGCAAGGAAGCAATCAGGGATTTCCACTCCAAAAGCGGCGCGCTTCTTTTTCCCAAAAAATAATAAGAAGCTCGTTTTGGTAAGAAACCTGAGGAAAGCGCAGTGAGCGCTGTAAATTCGGCAGGATCTCGCGCAACGCCATCATTGAGATCCCAAGTTATTTTTAATTCATCAGAAATTTGTTCAGCCTTGAGCACAGATTGCAGGTTACAGCTTACAGGGGCCAGGAGCAAGAACAGAAGAGATTGAATAATTTTTGTTGGTAAACTCAAACTAAAAAATCATATTATCGCGCTCTCTCCACTGAGCTCTCTACTACTCATTACTCGTTACTCGTCACTTTTAGATGAAAATTTTACTGACTGTCGATTTAGACCAACCAAACTCACCTGAGAGAAACTCAACAGAACATTTATTACGTTATCTGTGGGATCAACTTCAAATTCTTTCATTACCTACCATTGACATTCTTGCTAAGACGCCTCACGAGATGTCTCCGTTAGAATGGTCTCATGTTATTGCTTTAAAAAAATGGGAAGAGCAATACCACCAACTCGCTCGCATTCCTCTTCGAGAGTACGATCTCGTTATCGGCTGCAATCTGGGCCCAGAAGCAGAAGCCATGTTCACTTCCTTGGGCGTCCGCTGCCTTACAGTACGAGAAGTTCCCTGCTCAGGCTTCAATCGTTTTTTTCTAGCTCATGCTAATTTTAAAATCCCAAAAGAATACGACATCCAACTTCCTGCGTTGGGCACACTCTATAACGAAAACATTCCTTTTGTTGATATCCCTCAAGAAGAACGCGGTTGGTGGATTGCCAATCGCTTTTTGATTAATCAAACTTCTTCCTATCCTAAGATCCTTTTCGTTGGAACAACACTCTTCCAAATCGAAAGAATTATTGATGACAAAGTGGTCAACTTGGCAACCTACATCGATGAAGTTAAAAAAATTCTCCTCACAGCCCCTGATCCTTTCTATGTCTCACGACAACCTGGAGATCAAGAAGAGATACGATTCTTCAAAATGATTGGAGCCACTCTCCCCTGCCTCCCCCTTCCTCGCCTTCTTGCTCGAAAAGAATTTGACCAACTTGTTTCTCTTGATTCTGGCATGGTTCCAGTCGCAAAAGCTTTTAACAAACCGATTCGCATTCTAGGAAAAAAACGGGATTGGTCTGTCATCCAGTCGCGCCAGTTTCGGAACGCCGATTTTTTCAAACAAATCTTCCAAGAAAAAGTAACGGGTAACGAGTGAAGATGAACAGACGCAATTTATCAAATTGGTCAAATTCACGTGTTATAGTACAAATTTTTTATTTCGATTTTACCGAAGGCAACTATTTCACTCGTTACTTCTTCTATAGCGGAGTTTGACGACAAACCAAAATAAACATTATTTTCAACAATCAATTTTTCTCACGAAAGTTTTCCCATGGATCAATCCAACATTCTCCAACAAGTCAGCCAAGACTGGGGCAACATGAGAGCGCCCGCAATCGAAAAACTGAAACAAGCTCGTGAGCTTCTTGCGAAGCTGCGTATTCAACGAGGCGACGCTCCTCCCTCAGAAGAGGAAAAACATCTCATGGCTCTTGTAGAGCAACTCACTGGTTTCTGTCAGCAAATTGAAGCTCAGTTTATTGTCGTTCAAAAGTCGATATCAGAAACCAATCGTCTCACTGTGGAGCATCAGATTCAATTGCTCATTCAAAAATTAGAAGGCTGGCACAGCTTTTTAAAAATTCATTTAGTTGATAAAATTGATTTTATAAAACAGTGGACCTTGTCCATGGGTATTCCTGCGGCTAATCGAGATCCGCAGGTTATTCACTTCCTCGCAGCTCTTCCTAAGCAAATTAGCTCTTACAAAGCATGGGAATCAGAACTTTTACTTCCTCGGAAAATTAGTTCGATCATGGAAATCGGTTCAAAATATGGCCTCAATGCACTTGTGCTAAGCCGCATGGCTCGTATCGGCGCCATAGAGCGAAATGAAAGAATGTTTGCCTTATCCAAAAAGTTAGAAAATGCTGGCATAACTAATCTGTCACACCCGCCCATTGGATTCACTCATTGCGATTTTCAACTTAGTAGCATCTCAAGCGTTCCCGCTGATGCCTTTGATGCTATCTGGTTCCATAGTCAGCCTTGGAGTCAGTGGATTAGTCAAGATGGTCCTAATTTAGTTTCAGCTCTTAGCGAGTTAGGTAACAGAGTTCATTTCCTTTTCTTCACCAGCACCGAAGAACTCCCTCCACGTCACGATTTGCTGGCTTCTCGTTATGACTTTAAAGTGGTTGGCGAATATGAAGAGGGAGAAAAACTTTTTCACTTCATCGTGGCTCAACGCAAGTTTTTGTCCCTTGCTGGAACTTTTTTTAGTTGCTCCGACATCCGTATTCATGACCCTTCTTGGCAAGGAACAGAACATATCAGCCCTCAAGGAAGCCTGCTTCCATGGAACAAACCGACCATCCCACTCCAAACAAGAAGACTCTTGATTGGAGACAATCGTGCTGCACGCACTTTTTTAAAACGAACAGCCAATCTCAATGCGGCTAACGTTCATATTAGGGAGGCTGAAGTGTGGCGCTCTGTTGGTGGACTTACTCCCGAGCTTCCAACGCTCATTGGCCGTTCTGAAGATGATACCGGCTACCACCTCCTCCTCGACCTTCATCAAACTCAAGCTCGCTTTCCAACATTCCCCCTCTCTTCCGAAGACCGCTTTACCTTACTCCGCGCGGCAATCCGACTGATCTACGAATTGCGCTTGCGCAATCTTCATCTCAATTTTTTGAGACTAGGAAATTTTGCCATCACGAAAGAAGGAGCCGTCTTTCTTTCTGCTGAATTTATTTGTTATGAAGAAATCGAAGACCCGTTAGACGCCCTCTTGTGGTTCTTACGAGACCTAAAAGCAGATGCAATTTATTGGCACGAATGGCCCATCGAGCCTTTCCGCGTTGAGGATTTGACGTCACTTTTACCAGAACACCAAGACATTGGTATCATGGCGCTCCGCGCTAAAAACATCGATCAGTTTATTAACGATCCGCTAATTGCCAAGCGGTTCCTCGGTGCTCATTAAAACAAAAACCGCAAAGAAAGTTTTGAAGATAGGAGATAGAAGATGGAAGATAGGAGTTGTGATCTGCTAACGCAGACAAAATAAATTTTTGCCGAAGGCCTCGACTTCCATCTTCTATCTTCCATCTTCTAAAAATGATCTTCTCAATTTGATTTTACCATGAAAACTCTCGTACTCACTGCCTGGACAGAAAACATGAGGTCTGTTGTGGAAATCACGGCTGCCACGAAAAAAGAATACGCTCAGCGCCATGGTTATGAATTTGCCAATATCTTGCTCGAACCAAAACCGAACGAATATCCTGCATGGGCGAAGGTTGGAGTCCTTTTTGAAATATTGCCCACGGTTGATCGACTTCTTTGGATTGATGCCGATTCTTTTGTTACAAATCCTGAAATTTCCTTAGAAAAAATTCCGCATAACCCGGGATTTACAGCCTCTCGTGACTGGGGTGTGGATGCAGCACTACACGATTTTTCTACGGCGGGACTCATCCTCACACCTCATGCTCTTCCCATTGTCGAACTCGCCCTCAAAAAAACTCATTGGGCCAATGTTCCACTCTGGGATCAAAATGCACTCCGCGAAGCGGCGGCCTGCTTTCGCTCCATAACTCATGTCCTTCCAAGAAGAACACTCAACGCTGTTCCCCAAGAACTCCTCCCTTTTGCTGTAGAGCCATGGCAAGAAGGTGATTTTCTTTGCCATCTCACCAACACGAGCAATCCTGACCGGAGAAGGTTCTTGGATCGTTATTTTGGAGAAAAAATAATTCTTGATGATTTGTCATGTTCGGCAACACGTTATAGTGTATTAAATTGAAAAGGGCATGTTAGAAGCGCTGAAATTTTTTCTTAGAACAAGGCCGGAGATCGAAGCGCTATCCGAAGATAACGTGAGATCTGAGAACGCAGTTCTAAGGAAAAAGAGCAAGCTTATCGCGTGCCCTTTTCAATTTCATACACTATAATTTCGATGGGCAGTCTCCATCCTTAAAAATTTCTGTTGATTTTTTTAAAACCGAGTACTCTAATTGCTAAATTGTAAAACGCCTATTCTGCTCCCTCCTTCAGAATTTTTTTAAAAACCGATATCCATCATTATGGCTGCCTCACCTCAAGGACTACCGACCATTTATCCCTTCTTCAATCCTGCTTTTTCGCAATTGACAGAGACGACCTTTGTTTTGAGCAACTCTCCGTTTTCATCAGCGGTTGTTTCTGCTTATGCGACCTATGGAATGAATCTCAATTTCATTGGTGCTGTCATGTTCCCACAGGTCGCTTCTACTTTTATTGCGCTGCAGACATCACTCCTCAACGTTGATGCCAGCAATCCCTCTGCCTTACTCCAAGTGCAGCTCACCATGAGTGAGTATGAAAACGCGGTGCAATCAACTTCACAGATGTATGCTTCTATGGAAACTTTGATCAAGGCCATCATTCAAAACGTATAAAAAAATTCCTCTCTTTTTCTTTTTATGGCTGGCTCACCATCAGGATTACCTACTACCCCTCCCTATTGGAATCCTGCGTTTAATAACATCACGTCCCTTTATGGCCCTGGAGGATCTCCGATGCCTGGATTGATTTCTCCATACGCAACGTACGGAATGAACCTCAACTTTATTGCTGCGGTTATGTTCCCGCAGGTCGCTTCTACTTTTATTGCGCTGCAAACATCACTCCTCAATGTTGATGCCAGTAATCCAGCTGCGTTGCTTCAAGTTCAGCTTACGATGAGTGAGTATGAAAACGCCGTGCAATCAACTTCACAGATGTATGCTTCTTTTGAAACGCTCATCAAAGCTATCATTCAAAATATCTAATTGACCTTATGTCTCATCACGCTACTGATCATCACTCAACCCATCATACTGACGCGGCTACTTCTCATGCAGGCTTGATCAGTAAAGAAGATCGACAGATGTTCATGGAAATGGGAATGATGGCTCATAATAATGTGTTGCCATGGGAAGGACACGCTCTTTTTGGACAGCTCCTCCTGGTCGAGCCCGAAGAGGCTTATCCACGGGTTGGTATGGCTTATTGTAAGATCATGGGTGGGCAATTTGCGGAAGCACATCAATTGTTAAAAAATAAAGTTGTGACCTCTTCTTCTTTAAAAGACTTTGCACTCGCTTTACGAGGCCTCGCTTTTTATTTAGCAAAGCAGCCAAAAGAATTAGAGCAGCTTTTTAAAGAGCATGAACAACCTCTAGAAAAAAATCTTCCCGCCAGGAATATGTTCCAAAACCTTATCACAACATTATGAGCGTTTCTCAAATCGGTTCGGCTGCATCTCTTCCAAAAAACTTTCATATCAATCAAAATGCGGCGCCTTCTCCAGAAGATGTAGCCGCGTTTGAAGCGAGTCTAGGAGAAGCTTCTGAAGCAGCTTCAGAAAACAATCAGAATTCTTCTCAAGAAAATAGCGACCCTTCTGTTCCAGCCGCAAGCTGGGATGCTTATTGGAAAGGTTTTAATCAATCAATTTTCGATCATGATCGACGTGTTTTTGCTTATCATGATCAAGCTCGCAAAGAAATAGATTACGGTAATAAGCCGTAAAGGGAGACGTTTAAGAGCTGAACGGGCAAAGAGTTTAAAAGTTTTTAAAACAAGAAAAGATAATTTTTCAAAACTACATATTATTTGAACCCGAATATTTCACACTGAATCGTCGCAAGGCGTAGCACAGCATGATGTAGACAAGGCGGATAAGGATTTTGGCGCAAAGGTATATTAGACATACCGCCCAAGCAAAAACCCGATTCCAACGCAGTCTCCATCAGGCTCTCGCAAGACGCAGCACATACGTCTCGCATGGCAGCGGCCAGATCAACTGCCAAAGGCAGACCACAGGTCCGAGCCTCACGGGAGCGAGCGAGTTCGATTCACGATGAAAGATCCGGGTTAGACGCAATACAATTTTTTTACTCAATTAATAAAACCTTCTGGTTTATTCTAATCTCTTAATCTCTTAAGCGTCCTCATGATTCCTGCCACACTTTCAGCAGCCTCATCTGCTCTAGCGAGTCAAGCACAGCACCTCCATGCTGCTGCTAATACTGCAGATCAGCAGTTAAATTCCAATCAACTGAAGGATGCTATTCATCAGCAACTCGGTCTTGATGCTCACTCCTCCCTCCCTGCTGATGTAGAAGCTTTTTACACGATGGGACCTGATGCCGTGAAGGCTCCGGCAGAACCGCCTGTTAATATGTCGCCTACAATGGGACTTGATTCTGCAAACTTATTTGAAGATCTTCCTCATTATCTGAGTAAAGTGGGAGGTCCTGAGGATCCCACTGCTATTCTGGCAGCCCAAGTCCAAGTCATTCAAGCTTCTCTTGGTTGGCAGCTGATGGGGCAAATTGCGGCAAAAAGCGTTTCTGGCATCCAAAGCCTTCTGAACAACCAAGTGTAATGAGAATCTTTTGTACACCATATAACCTGCTTCCTGTCACTTTAAATCATGCCAGAACATCCGCCAGGTCTTTCCCCACTTTCTAAACATCAATTTAATCGAACAGAAGAATTATTCTCGCAATCACTTTCCACCTGGGACGATTTAGAAAATTTTATTAAGTCTTCAGGAATGAGTCTTGATGAATGGATTGATATTGCAGAAAAATATGATGGCGTTGAAAGCCATTTTTATACTTGTTATCTGAAGGCTGTAAAAAACCTCCTGCAACATTCTCATGTTAGGAAAAAATTTGAAAAACCACGTGAAGTATTTTCTAATAAGCTTCGTCCCTCCTTGCTAGTAAAGAGAGTTTAATTTTCTGATATCATGCAACCACTTTATTTTAATCCCCTCGATAATACCGGGAACTTTATCGGAACTAATCCCCTCCGCACCACAGGCGTTCCGATCAAGACAACTCTTTATCCCTATTTTAATCCTAGCATCTACCAGTCGTTTACTTTTTATAGTTTCCCTGTACAGACATTCTATGCTTCAACGTTATTAGGCACTGCTGGACCAGTTAATTTTCAAACCAACTATGGAAACCTACAATCGGAGGTAACTGGAGGAACAGTTATCGATGGCGAGGTTGCCTTCTCGACAATGAGGTTTTTTTCCATTCAAAACGTTATCTCAACCCAGTTCTCTACATTTGAAACTTTTTATGCAAGCTATTTTCAGTTACAGCCAGTAACTTATAGCGTTCGTTTTGGAACAGAAACCCAGCCTCTTATTGCAAGCACCAATGGCGGAATCGATACTTGGAATACTTACCTGTATGAAGAAACGCAGAAATTTGAATATTCTAGCTACATCGTTGCCACCTGGGTCAATGAGCTTGGTGACTGGACATGGATAGGTGACAATCAGATTTCTGGCTTGACCATCTTTACGAGCCAACTTGGAATCGCTGACACAACAATTTTTTCTTCTTCCCAGGCTTTATCTCCTGGAGCTTTAGTTGTTGGAAGTTCTTCCTTTGTTAACATTATGGGAAGTAATGTCTATACAGGCCTTATTGACACGACTAATTCGATTATTATTTATCAGAACGAACAGGTTAGTAGTTATTATAGTCAATCTCTTTCTTATCAAGTTAACATTGCCAATCTCACTGCGGCATTAAACAGCGTTTCACAGACTGGCACTGACGCAAAAGGTCACGGGACTATTACCGTCACCTATTTTTCGTGGTACTGGGAAACAACTGCCCAAGGATGGACAGGAAGTCAATTGACTGATTTTCCTGGCTACACCTACTTGCAAGAAGTGAATATTTACCTCTCGGTAACCTATGGAGGCACTGTCATTACGAACTCTTCCGTTGCAGTAACTCAGGTCCAATCGCTTATTACTGTTCAAAATAACGATCTCGCTAATTCTCAAACATTCATGAACAACGCGGTGACAACCCTTCAAAGCCAGGTGTCATTAGCAGGACAGATTATTGGAACACTCTCTTCCATTATGCAATCTATCATCAATAATATTTAGAGCGATTAACTCGCATATTTCAGGATAAATTATCGCGAGGCATCGCTCATACTTGCGGCGTGGCAACCGTCGGATCCACTCCCGAAGGCAGCCCGTAAAGGCGAGCTTCGCGGGAGCAAGCGAGTTTGGTTCACCGTAAAATATTTGGGTTAGGAGTGTGTCTTTAAATTTTGCTTGCTATTCCATTCCAAAAACTACAAAAAATAGAAACTCCAATCATTCAATAAATCTTCCTATGACTACTAAAAACCAATCTAATAAACCATTAGCTTCTCTCTCGCAAGATGAACAAGCTGAAATCATGGCTGAGACAGCCTATCAAGCACTAAGTAAGAACATACCTCTATTTATTACTCGCGGTCTTGAGCAAAAGCACATGGATGCTCTCTACGCTGAAGGTTACTATTTTTACTCTCAAGCAAAATACAAAGAGGCTCTCCCTCTTTTCAAAGGATTAACTTTTTATCATTCGGCAGATCAAAGAGGCTGGCTGGGAGCAGCTGGCTGCTATGAAATGTTAAAGCAATATGAGCAAGCGCTGACTTGTTATTCTTTTGCTGCGATTCTTAATGCTGATGATCCAATCCCTGCACTCCATGCTTTTGATTGTTATATTGCTCTTAAAAACTACGAAAAAGCACTCGCTTGTTTGGAAGCAGTAATTTTACTTTCCTCAAAAAAACCAGAACATACAGAGCTTAAAAAGCGAGCGGAGTTTTTAAGAGATGCTTTAAAAAAAATTATTGCTGAACAGAAAAATTCTTAATAGCCGTCTTAACTTTACTCATTAAACTCCTTACTTTTTGATTTTTTTATGGGCACTTCTATTTCTAACTCTTTTAATCCTGATTTTTTTGCCCTTCAAGGCACTGCTGAAAACACTCAATCAACTACTGGTACACCCGATAAACCTGCACAAAATCAAGGTTCGGGAGGGGTGCCAGCTGCACCAGGGAGCAGCACCAGCGCCTATGCTTCTTTGCAAACAGCACAAACATCAACCGGTCAAAATATCAATTCAACCGGTCAAAATATCAATGCTACCTTGGGTCAAGTTTTAGGAGCGACGCAAGATTCCATGGCTGATCCTAGCTTATCTACAAATGATAATGATACTTCAAGCACTGATGATGAAGGTGCTCTTCAAGCAGCAATTGCTGGATTAAGTAACGATCAACAAGTGGTTGCTCGGGAGGGAGGAGCGAAAGGAAAAAAAGATGGGCACTCAGGTGGCGGTCACTCAACACAAGGTGAAGGTGTCTACATGGGCACAGCTGCCTCGGGACTGCAAAAAGGTGAAGGCACAAAATCCTCGACTGCTGTAAGCTCCACTCAGTTATCCTCACAGTTTACACTCAAAGTTGACACGAGTACATCTACTTCATCAACAAGCAGCACTTCATCATCAACAAGCAGCACTTCGTCATCAACAAGCTATGTTGATACGAATGGAGCTCCAGCGCTACCTCCAGGGCCAAATGTTTTTGGAATGGTTGCTGAGTCTGGAGAGCTTTCTTCGACTCTACAATTGAATACAGTTAGCGACATGGTTGCTGCTAACAATGGTATGAATAATACCTTGGCTCAAAAATATTCAACCGAAATTACTGATATTCAGAAATACGTTGCCGCTAAAAATAGCGCCAATAATAAAAGCTCGGTCGCCAAAGCTTTTAGTTGGGTTGTCAATATTGCAATGATTGTCGTTGGTTGCGTAACTGCTGATCCTATGTTAATTGGCGCAGGAATTGCGGGTTGCATTATGACTGCCGATCCCAAACTCGCTAATGAACTTGCTGGTGCATTAACACAAATGTTTCCAGGCATGCCAAAGCAAGTTGCCAATATTATGGCAACACTGATTATTGTAGCTGCAGCATGCGTTGCAACTGGTGGTGTTGCTGCTGTCGGTGAGATGGCGGCTGATATGACAACTGTGGCTGTTAGAGTAGCAATTGATGCTGCTGAAGATGGTGCTGATGCTGGAACTGAATCTGCAACTACAACTCTAAGCGAAAATACAGCTAAAGACGTCGCAAAAAAAGAGGTTGAAAATTCCGCTGAAGATTCGACTTTGACTTCCGCTGAAGATTCTTCTAAAGCTTCCGCTCATAATTCTGCTGCATCTGAAAATGCTGTAAACTCTGCCAGAAGAGAAGCCTTTTCTAAAGAGGGTTCATGGAGTGATTGGGCTAGTGATACAACGCGCTTTAAAAATGCCATGGCCAGCCCAAAAGGGCGCGCCGCTTTCCAGGCAAGCATTAAAGACCAAATGGTTTCCGGCGCTAACTCCATATGGACAAACATCTCGAAAATGACGGTGGCAAGTATAGTTGATACAGCATTAGACTCCATGGCCAGTGGCGCAAGAAGTCTTGCTGATAGTGCAAAGAACGCTGGAGAGAGCATGTACGATGCCGGAGTATCTGTCATGAAGGCGGCCCAAGACCCTCTCGAAGCAATGAACACTAGCCTTGCAGCTGTTTCTAAAGTTATTGCAAAACTTGCTGGCCGCACCAGCTCAGAAGATGACGCTCTTGCAGAAGATGCAGCTTCTGCAAAAGAAACTAGTAGCTTGTCTGAAAATATTCAACAAGCAGCACAAAAGCTCTATAATAATTTAGCAACTATGTCACCAGTAAAAATCATCCAGATGTCAGCTGAATTGACAATGGCTGTTCTAACAACCACTGGACAGGTCATGCAATATAACGCTACCAAGCTAAAAAAAATAGCTATAGAGGACCAAGCAAACTTGCTTCGAGCTAAAGCGGCAACAGTAGACATTAATGACCAAATTGCTCTGTCTAGTTCTCAAATCAATGATGTACTAGGTGACATGAATGCTTCTATTACAGCTGCAGGAGATACCCTCGCTAACATGAGTCAATTAAGCTCTGAGACATTAGGACAGCTTCATGGATCAGCTGCGTAATCAATATTTTTGGAAATATTAATTCTTTGTAACTACCAATGCCATGGAATGCCATTGGTAGTTACAACTTCTTTTCAAAAAAATGCCCTCACTTGAACAAAGCCCATTTACTGAGCTCGCTGGGTTTTTGGCTAATCGTTATCAGTTCTCTACCGAGGAGATTCGTCCTCCTTTATTGGAGCTGGTCATTGATAATGCCGTCACTTTAGAGCTTCAAGGAAACGGTTCTCGTGTCTACCTTGTCGGAGTTGTGGTCGAGCCTCTACTCGTCCACGAAGATTACGAGGCATTTCATTTATTGAAAGCAGCTAATAATCGATTGGGATTAACAGAAGGAACGCTATCATGGGATGAAGAACAAAAGCGGATTATTTTTTGGTTAGATGTCACTTCTTTCACTCGTGAAGTGGAGTTTAATAATCACTTAAATCTTTTTCTAAATCATCTCGACACTTGGATCAGGCTTGCTCCTCCTGCACCCCCTGCTAGTTAGACTGTGTCCAAAAAAATAAATTTTTTTGAGACAGGCAAGATTTTTTCCTGAAACGCTGTGACCTGTAATCTGTAATCTTCTTCTACAACTGAGACGGTTCTCAAACCAAAATAGGTTTTTATTTTCAAAAACAGTTCACTTTTGGACACACTCTATAGTGTATTAAATTGAAAAGGGCATGTTAGAAGCGCTGAAATTTTTTCTTAGAACAAGGCCCCCGACCGAAACGCTATCCGAAGATAACGTGAGATCTGAGAACGCAGTTCTAAGGAAAAAGAGCAAGCTTATCGCGTGCCCTTTTCAATTTAATACACTCTAGTTAGAGCAACGAAGCATTAACAGGCTGTTGAGTAATTTTTTCGCTTATCTTCTTTAGCGTTCTAATCGATTGGTTAAGTGCAACGGGTATTTGCTGGGCCAGCTCAGAGGAATTGAGATTAATAATGTTAATAGCTGCTTCCGCGGGAGTCTGCCCAGTCTGCAGGGAGACCGCTGTGTTCGTTTGAGTCGATGCCGCGATATTTCCTGTTATTGGATAGACATTCTGATTGGCTAAAGTCGGATTTGAAACAGTCGTTGAACTTTGAAGTTGATGTGTTCCTTCTGTCACAAAATTTTTTTTACTAAATAAGGAGGTTAATTTATCACTGATTTTTGATAGATTTTGATTGACCGTACCTTGCTTTTTTTGATTCTTCTCTTCCATGGTTTTTCTTGGTCCTTGAATCAGTTGATCTTGAGTTTGTACATTGCGAGTAGTAAGCAACGCTCGTGTCCTCACATTTCCTAAGTGAATTAATTTTGCTCGGAGTATGGTAGAAGAAGTTTGTCTTTTAAAAGGCTGTCGTGATCTTGAATCACCAATAACAGCGGATTGCAACAATCTGCCAAATCCTCTTTCACTCAAATTGATTGCTTTAGCAAGTGTAAGACCTGGTGAAACGCCACTCATAATATTATGTAAAAATAAGAGCTTTCATAGCTATGTTGTTAATCATTGTAAAAGAATCTTGAATCGCCTCTTGATTAAATTTGTTTTGTTTCAGTTGAGTGCCGATCGTAGGATTTTCTTGATCTGTCTGCTCTTGATCAAAACCACCAGCAGCAATATAACGCAGGTAATGTTCTTCCGCAGCTTGAAGAAATACTTCATTCGCTGCTAGCATATCTGAAGCCACTGTTGCTTGTGATTCTTCTACTGTATCATTGATCATCTGTTGAGCAACATTCTTAACAGCTTCTGCATTCTTCAAAAGCTGCTGTTGAGGAACGCTACTTAAAGTTTCCGACTTTTCAAGAGAAACAAAAGATTTGTTATAAGCCTCTTTGAATGTTTTGGAAATCGTGCCATCAAGGGTAACAGAAACCTCGCCGAACACACCAGAAGGTTGGTCTTGCACTTCTGCCTCTGGCCCTTCCTTTCTCCCCCCCGTTAATGATGGAGCCGTTATTGAAGGATAAGCAATATTTGACGAAACGTCAGGATCTAAATAGCCCATAGTTTTCAACCGTTGATATGTGCGACGAGAGCGTTCCTTAACGCCATGGAACGCCGATAAAGAGCTAAGTGTTGAGGATTATTACGACAAAGTTCGATAGCAATATTGATCGATTCTAATGCTAATGGTAGATCTTGTAGATCAATTAGGGTATGAGCTGCATAAAATCTCGGCTCTGGTTTATGAGGGTCGAGCAGGCAAGCCATCGTAAAAGCAGCAAGAGCATTATCATGATGTTTGCTATGTTGATAGGCTCCTCCGAGTGCAATCCAATTCCGTGCTACTCTTGATTCAAAAAAACAAAGAAATCGAAATAAATCTCCTGCTTCCTTATAACATTGAGCTTCGTATAGCTGATACCCTAGTACATACAATGATTCCACTTGTTGTTTTGAAAGATTTTTCCTTTCTGCCAACGATGGCAACTCCTTAATTATACTAATAACATAATCAATCTTTGGATTATGCTCGTGCTCCTCTTGCAAAGCTCCGGAGGCCGACTTTCTGCTATCAACTTGCTGATCCATGAGAAAGAATGGTGTTACATTTTGATCCTATAATCGAAATAGGACAACTTTCAAGTTGTATATTTTTTTACTGCGAGGCTCCCTTTTCATGATTCTTGGCTGATAATAACTTTTGGGCTCCTTCAACAACTTCCTCAGGAGTGATCTTCATCATGACAGCACAACGTTGTTGTTGTTGTGCTACAGGAGGACAGATATGAGGAAATTGCACAGCATTCCAATGACAAGGAGAGAAAGAACATTCTGTTGTATGGTGAATAGGATAATGATTGAGATAATATTTAACTCTCGTGTCAGGCCCATAGGGCCCCCAAAGCCCAATACACGGCTTCCCTAAAACACCAGCAACGTGCACCAACATGGAATCGGGAGCCACACAAATTTCTGCACGGTTGATGAGGGCCCACATTAATCGAGGCCGCTCAAAAGAACGAAACTCAACGTTATCAAGTCCAAGAGATTCCATCCAATATCCTGATGCTTCCAAAGGCCCATACACACCAATCCAATAAATATCAGGGAAAGCTTCTGCCAATGCTTTTAAAACAGCACGACTATGTTGAGGAGCGAGTGAGCGAACTTGCTGAGAACAGGCCAACTGATAAAAACCAAGACGCCGATCTGCATAGAGGGTGTTAGCAATATCAATCTCCATTTTTGAAAAATGTGGAGCGACGCGCTTTTCCTCGTCTGGAATACTTGCTGGATCGATACCGCAATTGCGAAGCATGAGATCAATCGGTTGCATCTGACCACCATGAGCATAACCATTGGAAATATATTCCAAATTAATATGATAATCGAACTGCTCCATGGTGGCCCAATAGCAAGGCAGAGTGATAACCGATTTGATCCAGGGAAAACCGTGCCAAAACATCGTCAGATGAGCCTCCGAAAGAATATGCACTTCATATCCACGATCTGCTAAAATCTTACTCAATGGCCAAGTCATGATTTGGTCACCCATGCCTCCAACGCCATTATAAATAATGACACGCTTTTTAGGATCATTCGGTTTGAACTGAAACGGCGTCATCATTGGTTCCGCTTTGGAAACTTTTTCATACGGAATTGAAAAATCCCAAGCTTTGATTTTATCGAATTGCTTATCGGCAACAAGATAGGGCTTACCTGCTTCAAAGGCTTGAGAAGATCCAAACTGCATATGAATATGCTCAACCCAAAGATGTTCAATAAAAGAAATGACGTGCATAAAAAAGTGACGAGTGACGAGTAGCGGGTAACGAGTAAATATAAACAGATTAATTTAGTCAAACTGGTAAAATTGATCTGTTCTGTTACAAATTTTTTTGTTGGGATTTTCAGGAGGCAACTATTTCACTCGCTACCCGCTACTCGTCACTCGTTACTTTTTCTATAGTTGTACTGAGAGCGAACAACAATAAATCTTCATGACTCATATTGGAACAAACTCTAAATTACTCCTCATAGGCCTCGACGCCACCGATTGGGATCTTTTATCTGAGAAAATTGGCCAAGGAAAGTTACCTAACCTCACAAAGCTTATAAAAAGAGGCGCTAGCGGCCCTCTTCGCTCGTTACGTCCTCTTTTTTCTCCGACCCTCTGGGCCACCATTGCCACCGGAAAACGTCCTTATCAACATGGCATCACAGGATTTGTTTTGCCAACAGTTTCAGGATATGGGTTGCGCACCTACGATAGTTCCTCCCGCTCTGCACCTGCAATTTGGGACATACTTTCTTCATCTCATCGCACTTCTAATGTCATCGGATGGTGGAACTCAGCACCTGCTGAAAAAATTCACGGCATCATGGTGGACGAAACATTTCGAGTTGCCCAATTTCCCTGCAACGTGCCTTGGCACGTTGATCCCAAAAGCCTTTCCCCAGCTTCGCTAGCAGAAGAACTTGCGCCTTGTCGTGTCCACCCTCAGCAACTTTCAATGTCCCTCTTGCAGCGATTGATTCCTAAACTTTATGAAATCGATCCAACAGTTGATTGGAGACTCTCTGCAATTGCAAAAATTTTTGCAGAAGATCTCACCACGCTGCAAACCACGCTTCACCTGATGAAACATCATCCTGCGGATTTTACGTCGCTCTACTTGATTGGACTCGACAGTTTTTCACACCAAGGAACGTCTTTCCGAGAACCGATCACTTGCAACGCAGATCAACTCGGCATCAATCACTACGGCGAGTTGATTGATCGCTCTTACGATCTTTATGATGAATGGATAGGAATGCTTGTTGCCGCTGCTGGAAAGGAAACGACAATCATCCTTGTTTCTGATCATGGATTTTATCACGACTACCGCAAGCCAGCTACACTTGGAATTACGACAACAGCTCCCTGTGAGCAGCATGCCCCTATTGGCACTTTGATCATTGCAGGCCCTGGCATCAAGCCAGGAAGCACAATCCAACACGCCACTCTCTTAGATATTTGTCCCACTCTTTTAGCACTCTCGGGACTTCCTGTGGGCAGAGATATGAAAGGAAAAGTTCTTTCAGAAATTTTTAAAATATCTCCTTCCCTCTCGTTTGTTAACAGCTGGGATCAAATTACTCCTCGCCCTCCACAAAGCAAACCCGAAGACCCTCCTGCCAAAACCACTGAAATGGCCCTTCGCCAGCTCGTAGCTCTTGGTTATCTTCCTGCAACACCTCAAGATCACCAACAAATTATTTCAACGGTCTATGCTGATCATCTTTTTCATCAAGCCCTTTCCTTTCTGGAACATGATCGGATCGATGCCAGCATGCATCTTTTAGAACAAGCTCATCATGATTCTCCTGAACGCACCGACATCCTTACCAAGTTGGCTCACTGCTATTGGATCTTGGGAGCATACGAGCAGGCAGCTCTTGCTTTTAAAAAATTAGTTTACCATCGCCGCCGGGATGCTTGGCAGGCCTATCAAGCATTGCAAATAAAAAATTACAATTCCCATCAATCTCTCTCCACGATAGAAATTCTTGAATGGCGCCATCTTGCCTCTCGAGTCAATTTAGACAACGAAGCGATGCACTTTTCATTGATCTTCGCAGAATGGTTGCTCCATCGAGAGGAAGAACAAGCGAGACAGCTTTGTGAATTTGCAGAGCGTCGCCCTCACGATTTTTTTATGGTGATGCAAGCAGCAGAAGCAGCCATTTTTCATAAATGGAGCGATCGCGCTCTGTTGTTATTGCGGAGATTGGCCAATTGGAATAAAGAAGAATCTTCTCCTCTGACTGTCATGGCCGAACATGAAGTTCAGCGAGGCCATTTTGAACAAGCCGTACTTTTATCACGTGAAGCCTTAGAAAGGCATCCTCTAGACTACGGAGCTTGGCTTGTACTTGGAAAAGCCTTAGCGTCTCAATCTCAATGGAAAGAGGCTTCTCAAGCTGCTCTCCAAGCGACTGAAAGTTTTTTAAAGCGTGGTCAAGCTTACAAACTTTTAGCGCTGATTGTGCATCGAGAAAATTCGAATTTAGCAAATCGTTATGAAAAATTAGCTCAGCATTTTTCAAAGCGTTTAAAAAAATTACAAATCGCCGCGCAGCTGCGTCCTCGCGAAAACGAAAAACCAAGCAATGAGTTACATGACAGAGATCAATACTATGCCTCATCAGAGTCTTCACAACAGCACCCGATCATTGTTACAGGTCTTCCGCGTTCAGGAACTTCTCTCCTCATGCAAATGCTCACAGCAGGAGGAATTGATTCCATCACCGATCATCAACGTCTCCCTGACGAACATAATCCTCTCGGTTATTTTGAACATGAAAAAATTAAAGAAATCAGCCGCTACCCCGAACTGTTAGCACCAGGAAAAGCAAAAAAGGTTGTCATTCCCTTGCTCTGGGATCTGCCTCGTGACTTGGGATGTCATGTTATCTTGATTAGGAGACCTCTCGAAGAAGTTATTACCTCACAACATCGCATGGCAGGAGAGCTTGTTTCCTTTGAGGAGCTGCACAAAGCCTACGTCTCCTTCGAAGCGCAAACCGCTGAAATCATTCGACAGCGTCCTTGGAGTGTCCTCCAACTTTCTCACACACAACTCCTCGCTAATCCGATGGAGACTGCAGAAAAAATGAATCAGTTCCTAGGCGGCCACCTCGATGTCAAAGCTATGGCAGCGGCTGTACAGCCCTCTCTTCATCGTTGCCATTCGAAGCAATGACACGATACAGCGATGGCAGTTTAAGTTAAAAGTTTAAGTTTAAGTTTTGTGCGCTTCGCGAAATATAAGATTTTTATTTTTGCCGCAGGCAAGTCGAAACTTAAACTTAAACTTTTAACTTAAACTAACCTTGCTGTTGCGCAGCAAGAGCAAGGTTATTGGTAGGCGTAGACAAGGCTCGCTGGAACGGTCTTTCCATCGGCTTCTTCGAGCAACTCCACTCCAACGTAGTAGTTGCCACTGCACGTTATAACAAGACCTCCAGCGATCCGTGCTCCCGAAATGGCATGATCATCTTTCCAAAGATCGAGGGCGACAGGCCTTCCTTCATCATCATAGAGCGCCAATTTCAGCCGCTGCGCAGGAGCAGAAGCAGCTACTGCAAACCAATATTGATTTCCTGCAAAAAGCGTCAATTGCAATAATTCCATTTTTCTTGGTCGCAAAGAAATCTCCCAAACTTCGTCCCTCACACGAAAACCACGGTTCACGAGTGCGCCCAAAAGATCGAGTGCATGTCTCTTAGAATCGACAAAGTCAGCAGGAGAAACCGAAGGCTCTCTATTTTCTGAAACAAAATTTTTCCGTAAAAAAAACAGTACTGCAATAGCAATAAAAGTTAAGATTAGGGCCACGAAAATAATATTAGTCTGCTTTTTTTTCATGGTATGCTTTTCGTTGAGGAGGAGGTTTCAATTGCTTTAATTACTTTACTTGCCTTTATTTGAATCTCAGCAATCACTTCTTCGCTAAAACGATGGTTCTGTTTTTCTAAAATGGTGGCAATTTCGATTAACGTTTCACGAACTTGAATAACAAGAGAATCATTTTTTAATTTTGGAGAAAGCTCCTCTAAATCGGCTGCAAGGTGTCGTGCTAAGAACGGCTCATCAAGTAGAGCAGCTCCTTCGGATGAATAATTATTCATCACAATTTTTGCCACAACGTCTATACCTCGCAACCAAGCACCAGCAGAGGTCAAGTTCACTAAATTGCGATCTTGTTGCTCGATCATGGTGGTCTTAACTTCATTCTCCGTAGCCTCTAATTCCTGTCGGAGCGAATCCCACTCGCTATGATCAGCAAACTCAATGAGATTATTGCCGCGGCTTAAAATATTCTGACTGACTCCTAATGCCTTCGAAAGCGTCATCATATCGCGTCCGATGTTTTTGACCTGCTGCCCATCTTGGGCTTCTACCGAAACGAATCCATTCGTCACGAGCAATCCAACCGCAAGCGCCAATTGAGCTCGATTTGTCGTAATAGGAGCAACCCCTCCATGAGAAAGCATCGCCCAATTAGGAGGACTTCTCTTGTTAATCGCTGCAAAAATTTCACCAGGAGATGGAACACTGATCCCATCAAGGTAAACAGCTTCTTTTATTTGCTGAGAAGTCAAATCACCACCTCGTCCGTAGAGGCACGAGACTCCTAAGACAAGAACCAGCATCAAAAGTTGCATCGATTTATTCTTCATCACCATCTTAAGCTGTTTAGGTTACAGGTTGCAGGTTGCAGGAACTTATCAATAAGATAGAATTACACTAAGGTGCCATCTTAAACTTATTATTTACAAACGTGAATAGAAATCTCCCTATTGAAGAGCTCCACAATGATATCATCGACTCGTTGCAGAAAAACAACCGTCTTATCATTGAAGCTCCAACTGGTTCTGGAAAATCGACCCAAGTTCCACAATTTCTTTTGGAACGTGATTTATTAAAAAAAGGTCGCGTAGTAATTTTACAACCTCGCCGTTTAGCTGCACGAATGCTAGCTGCGCGAGTTGCTCACGAACGTAATGCGAAACTTGGCGAAGAAGTTGGTTACTGCATTCGTCACGACCTTCAATTCAACAGCGAAACAAAATTGCTTTTTGTCACAGAAGGAATTTTATTGCGTCAAATGTTGGAAGACCCGTTGCTCAGCAACATCTCCGTTTTAATTTTTGATGAATTCCATGAGCGTCATCTCTACAGCGATATCAGCTTAATGCAGGCACTTCGCTTACAGGAATCAACGCGACCTGATTTAAAAATTATCGTCATGTCTGCAACACTCGATACGGAGGCCTTAGCCAACTATCTTGAACCATGCAGCGTGCTTCGTTCGACTGGCCGCACCCATCCCGTCAGTATCAATTACCTACGGCAAGAACCAGCTGAAGAAAAAATTTGGGATCTCGCCGCAAGCACAGCAAGCAAAATGCTTTCGCAAACACCAGGACACCTCCTCATTTTCATGCCAGGAGCTTATGAAATTGGACGAACGATGACCGCCCTCCGAATGGAACTTCCCTCCGACGTGATGGTTTTCCCATTACACGGCGAGCTTCCTCCAGCCGATCAAGATGCCGCCGTAAAACCGAGTACTGCTCGCAAAGTCATTGTCACGACCAACGTAGCTGAGACGTCACTCACGATCGATGGTGTCACTGGGGTCATTGACACAGGGTTAGCACGGATCGCACGCTTTGACGCGCGCCGTGGAATGAACACACTCCTTATTGAAAAAATCAGCGCTGCTTCTGCTGATCAGCGCGCCGGTCGCGCTGGCAGAACCGCTCCAGGTCTTTGTTGGAGGCTCTGGACGGAGCGAGAACATACGCGCCGCTCCCTTCGCGATATTCCTGAAATCCATCGAATCGATCTTGCTGAAGTTTTGTTGCTCTTAAAAAAATTAGAACTCTCACCAACTGCTCGATGGTTAGAAACGCCTCAAGAAACTGCCTTTGAAAAAGCAGAAATGTTGCTGCATGATCTTGGAGCTCTTGATCACGAAGGAAAAATCACAGAACGAGGGGAACGCATGCTCGCTTTTCCAACACATCCACGCTATGCTGCGATGCTTTTAGCAGCAGAACAATGTGGCTGCGTGCGAGCTGTAGCTCTGATGGCAGCACTCACACAAGCTCGTCCTCTCTTGCTTCGGACCGATCGCAAGACCGAAGAAGCGCGACGCGATCTTTTTGGAGGAGGAAGCTCTGACTTTCTCGTTCTCTCTCGTGTTTTTTCTTGGGCACAGCGAAATGATTTTAAAACGGAAGCTTGTCGCAGACTTGCTATTCACGCTGATGCGGCAAGGCAAGTTGCAAAAATTTTTGAGCAGTTTTTAAATTTAGCGCAAGCTCAAGGTCTCACTATTGATGCTCCAGCGCCAAGTGATGAAGCGATCGCCGAGTGCATCCTTGCTGGTTTTTCAGATCAAGTTGCTCGTCGTCGCAGCGCTGGGAACAGCCTCTGCGACATGGTCCACGGCCGGCGCGGCATGCTGACTAAAGAAAGTGCTGCTGCCGAGAGTCGTCTTTTAGTCGCGACAGAAATTCATGAAATTGGCCAGAGTAGTGGTGATGTCCGTATTCAACTTTCGATGGCCACGTCGATTGATGAAGGAATGTTACGGAAAATATTTCCGGAAGATTTTTCTGAGAAAACAGAACTTTGTTTCGATACCATGACACATCGCGTTATGGCCAAAAAAGAAAAAGTTTTCCGCGATCTCGTTTTGGAATCAATCACGCGCGACGTCACTCCCTCACACGAAGCTAGTGTCGTCTTAGCTCAAGGCATCCGAGAAGCTGAACTTCCTCTTCCAACTTGGGAAGAAGCCTCTTCTTGGATTCATCGCTACGAATGGCTCCAGCGTTTTCATCCTGAACTTGAACTTTTACCATGGACCGAAGAACTCCATGACATCGCTTTTCAAGAGTGGTGTGAGAACGCACTGAGCTATCGTGATATCAAAGACCGACCAGCCGTGCCGGCCTTAGAAACATTGCTCAACCCAGTTCAACGATCTGCTTTTTTAAAATTAGCACCGCCCCATTATCCATTGCCTAGCGGCCGAAAAGCGCCTCTTCGTTATCAAAATAATGGAGATGTTATTTTCAGCGCAACCATTCAAGATCTCTTCGGTTTGGCAAGTCCCCCTAAACTAGCCAACGGACGCGTTACGGTGACGATAGAAATTTTAGCCCCCAATCACCGACCGATTCAAATCACACGCGACCTCGCTTCCTTTTGGAAAGAGGCTTATCCCAAAATTAAAATAGAACTCTCGCGCCGTTATCCGAAGCATGAGTGGCAATAATACCACTTTCAATAAATAATAAGACTATAGAAGGCAGGAATAACGTCAGTTCTGACAACGAAGCTAGCGATCAAAAGAACAAGCTCTATCGTCCAGATCATGAGGAAAGATGGTATTAGTGAATCGCAGCGCCGCCTTATGGAGAAAAGGAA
>Ga0194124_10002254_pt1 | contig 22094 bp, 21 predicted proteins | sample TA2KigCas0mmetaG_FD_148605 | JGI IMG/M metagenome (GOLD analysis project Ga0194124, IMG submission 148605) | Freshwater microbial communities from Lake Tanganyika, Tanzania - TA2015031 Kigoma Deep Cast 0m | ecosystem: Environmental > Aquatic > Freshwater > Lake | place: Tanzania: Lake...
TGCCCAGGATCGAAATCCACCGCTTCCTCAAATCGAACTTCGAGCCGGTATGCACCGAATCGTTGCCGAGGTAGCGGCTAATGACGAGACCCGATCACGAGGCTTGATGTTTCGTGAGCAACTCGCCCCGAATCACGGCATGTTGTTTATTTTCCAGCAAGCCTCGCCCTACTGCTTTTGGATGAAAAACACGCCGCTTGCGCTGAGCATCGCCTTTTTGCGAGATGACGGCACGATCGCCAATATCGCAGACATGCAAGCACACAGCGAAAAGAGTCATTGCGCCCGCGAGCCCGTGCGCTTCGCACTTGAAATGGAGCAGGGCTGGTTTGTACGCAAAGGCTTGCGCGAAGGCAGTCGTATTGGCCACCCAAAACTCTTCGGCTCGCCTTAGGTCCAGTAGCGAAACAACTCGCGTTCAGTCGCCCGTGCCGGCAACTTCAACTTTGATGAGCCCCTCGGCGAGGCTGACATCGAGCATGTCGCCTGGGGCCACTGCCGTGGCCTTGCGAACGAGGCGTCCATGTTCATCGGTGACCAGCGCATAGCCACGCTCAAGTATGCGCTGAGGACTGAGAAGCTCGAGTTGTTTGCTGAACACATCGAGCTGAGATTCCCGAGACTTCATGGTCTTTTCCAGTGCCTGCCCAAGCCTCCGAGCCCTCATCGCCAAGGCTTCACCAAGTCGGTCTAAGTCCGGGGATCGCAAGCGCAAACTTAGCCGTTGAAGCCATTCGGCTCGCTCCTGTAAGCGCTCAGACGGTGCCTTAAGTTGCCGTGCCAGGCGGTCGGTGTGCTGCTCAAAGCGGCGCAGGTTTGACTGCCAACGCAGTTGCATGGTCTGCGCAACATGCTGTAGTTGCCGCTCAAGGCTTTGCCAGCTTGGACAAGACTGGGTCGCGGCCGCCGTGGGAGTTGGCGCGCGCCAATCCGCAGCGAAGTCGGCAATCGTCACATCGCTTTCATGGCCAATACCCGCAATCACTGGAATAGGGCTAGAGGCGATACAACGAGCCAGCGCTTCATCGTTAAAGGCCCACAAATCCTCGATCGAACCGCCTCCCCGCACAAGCAACAAAACATCACAATCCCTGCGCTCGTTGGCTTGCCTGAATGCCTCGATCAATTCCTTGGGCGCCGATAGCCCCTGGACCGATGCCGGATAAATGACCACTGGAATCGATGGCATGCGCTGGCCGAGGGTTGCGAGCACATCGCGAAGGGCTGCGGCCTGCAAGGACGTGATGACGCCAATGGCCCTCGGCAGCTCGGGCAAAACCCGCTTTCTTTCCTGATCGAAAAGACCTTCTGCCTGGAGCTTTTGTTTGAGTCGAAGAAACTGCAATTGCAAGTCGCCTTGACCTGCGGGACGCATTTGTTCGATTTGCAGTTGGATGTCGCCACGCGGCTCATAAACCGAGAGCTGCGCTAAGACCTCGACCATGTCACCTTCTTTAGGCCGAAACCCCATGAACTGGGCCTTATTGCGGAACATGACACAGCGAATTTGCGACTGTCGATCCTTCAAACTGAAGTAATGATGGCCACTGCTTGCAACGCTTAGATTCGAAACTTCTCCTCTTACCCGGAGCAAAGGAAATTGTCTCTCCAGTAGCCCTGCGATCCGCCGAACAAGCTCGGAAACAGCGAGCACTTCGGGGCCTTTTAAAGCGCCAAGGCCTAGCGAATCGGAATCGCCTTGAAGAAAACCAGCTTTCATGGGACTTTCCGGCCGAATGCTTTCCACAACTTCGGACGTTGTGGGGAGAGCCATAGAAAAACCCTTGGAATGCCCTGATTAATATGATAAGCCATTGATTTTAAATGATTATAATTTGACTATTTTTTCAGCAGATGATTCAAACCCTGAATTTTCAAGCCTTTGGAAAGTTTCGGGACAGGCTTTGCACATAGTTATCCACAGAAATTGTGAATGATTAACGAAAGCCCTGTAAGCATGCACAGCTTGCGGATTTGCTCACACAGACATTCGGGCGGACAATTCGACAGGTGCACCGACCTCAAGCCTGAAATGATACTTAAGTTGAAACAATTGAACGGTCTGAGGGCTGTTAAGCCGTGATCGACATATTCCGTCAAGCCGGTTGGCCTGCGTGGATTTTGCTCGCCATGTCAGTGGCGGCGCTCGCAATTGTGATCGATCGCTTATGGGTGATGCGTCGATCGCAAGTACTGCCGACTCAAGCCTTGGCGACTGCAAGCGACTTGCTTGTCCTCATCCGACGTCGCCCCAACGAACATCCGGACCTGCTGCAAGCGCAAAGCGCGCTTGAAAAGTCCTCGATGGCGGGCAAAGTCCTGGTAGCGGGCCTCAACGCCAGGAATGAGGATCGATCGAGTCAAGAACTCGCCGTGCAAATTACCGGGCAGGCCATGGTTCGCGAACTTGAGCGAGGACTTAGTCTTTTGGCAACACTTGCCAGCCTTGCGCCCTTGGTCGGTCTGCTTGGCACGGTTGCAGCCATGATTGAGGCATTTGGCGTCCAATCGGGCGATCAAGCCGACCCTCAGGCCCTCGCTGCAGCGATTGCCATGGCCCTGCATGCAACCGGACTCGGACTCGGGCTTGCTATTCCAGCCACGCTTGCCCACCGCTTATTGCGCGAACGTTGTGATGGATTCGTTGCGGATTTAGAAACGATGGCGCAGCGTTGGCTGCACCAATTAGGCCAGCCCCTCAGGCAAGAGCGCGTGGAGCAAGCCAGTGTGGATCATCACAAGACAGTTTCTTCATCAGGGGATTCGTGATGGCCTGGATGGGCTTCAGACATCGACCCAGCTTGTTTTCGATTCGCTCAAAACCTGAGCCCGATATCAGTCTGATTGCGCTGATCGACCTGTTGCTTGTGGTCTTGATGTTTGTCCTGGTGACCAGCACCCTTAGTAAATGGTCTCAACTTGGTTTGAATTTGGCCTCAAGCCGAGCCGGTACTGAGATCGCACGAACAGGACTTCGAGTGGCCGTGCTACGTGATGGCAGCATTCGGATCGGGGACACCCAAGCACTCAGCGGCCTTGATGCAGGCGCACTCGTTAAGGCCTTTATCGAGGCTCGACAAACACTAAACGCTAAAAATGATGTCAATGCCACAGTGGACCCATCAAAACCTGACCACATCAAGCAAAGCGAGGCCGCAATGCGCGCTAAAGCTCCAAGCATGATGATTTACGCCGACCGCCTCGCACCCCATGGCGCTGTGGTACGCGTCATGGATGCAGCTAGGCAAGCAGGCATTGAGCGCGTTGGACTCGTCACGCAAAAAGACTAAGACGCCCGGCGAATCGACCAAAGTCCTGGGTCGATCGTCTGACTCGCCTGCGACCGTGCAGCAGACGGCGCCGGCAACCTTCAGGTCCTCGCTTGAGCAAGCTTTGTTGGCTGCCTGGTTTCCTTCAGGGGGGGAGCCATCGGCGAAACATCACTCGCTTGTGCCGAGAGGAGCAGTTGGCGCTGTGATTGGTGCGCTCGTGTGGCTTGTCACACGATCCTGGCTTGGCTTGGCTGCAGCGCAGGCCGTAGAAAGACTTGCAAGCAAACGACGCGCGGGGATCACGATAAAGCAGGATCAAAGACCACCGGTTGTCATCGTGGGCAATTTAGTGGCCGGCGGATCGGGAAAGACACCCTTGGTGATTGCACTTGCAAAAGCCTTGCGACAGCGAGGACTGCGCATCGCGATTTTGTGCAGTGGTTATGGGGGGAAGCTTGAGGGTCAACTCCTAACCGATCACTATGCGAGCCCCTTCGACGCGTGGCGCGCAGGCTGGTCCGATGAAGCAGTCCTGTTAGCCATCGAAAGCGCATGTCCCCTATTTGTTGGGCGCGATCGCAGCGCAGCCCTTGCGCTGTGCTTAAGTCGGCAAGCGCAACTCGACTTGATTCTTTCAGACGACGGACTACAACACCGAGGTCTTGAACGCGCCTACGAAATCCTGCTTGTCGATTCACGCGGTCTTGGCAATCGCCGTTGCTTGCCCGCAGGCCCGCTGCGCGAGCCTGTCAGAAATAGGAAGCCCTCGGATTACTTGCTGCTTCGCAAGCCGAGCGCAAGGCCTAAACCAGGACAGGACTTCATGCTTTCGAAAATCGAGATCAATGCGCTTGCAAGATCGAGTCAGTGGCTTCCAGAACCAGGTCTTGTGGTGATGGATCGTCGCGACTGGCTCGCTGGTCGCGCAGATGCGATCACCTTGACGCAGTTTGCCGAACGTGTTTGTAGGGCGAACTTGCTAGGGGTTGCAGGAATCGCTCAAGCCGAGGCACTTGCCAATGCCTTGGCTGAGCAAGGGATTGAGGCACACTGGCAGTTTCCGGGCGATCATAGAGCCTTAGATCTTGATGGGGTGTTGGCCACAGCGTCAGCCTGCGGTCAGGCGATTGACGCGATCGTAATGACCGCCAAAGACGCCGTAAAATATGGCGATCTCCCCTTAACGGTCTATGTGTTGTTTCAGACCCATAGTGCCCCCGAACCCCTCTGTCTGGCATTGGAGCATATCGCGCGTGGACCATCGACTTCTTGAAATTCTTGCCTGTCCGATTTGCAAAAACAGCCTAAGACACGACCGGCAGGCGCTTGAATTGATCTGTGAACACGATCACCTGGCCTTTCCAATCCGAGATGGTATTCCGGTGATGTTGCTTGCCGAAGCGCGATCAACCGAGTCCGAACGATCTGAAGCACAAGTGCCTTCTCGGGGTGCTGATGAGCAGGCAGGCGCTTGAAGACCTGGATACTTATTCCCGCCAGGCTCGGTTCAAGCCGCTTACCCCGTAAGCCCTTAGCCGATATTGAAGGTCGCCCGATGGTTATACGGGTGCTTGATCAATGTCTCAAAGCGAGTGCGCATCGAGTCATCGTGGCAACCGATAGTGAAGAAGTCGCCCAATGCGTCGAGGGTTTCGGCTATGAAGCCATCATGACGCGAAGCGATCATGCCTCAGGTACCGATCGGCTCGCCGAAGCTGCTGCACGCTTGCATATTCCCGATGACGACATTGTTGTGAATGTACAAGGCGATGAACCCCTGATCGAACCCGAACTCATCAATGCGCTGGTTGACAAGCTTGCCTCCGCACCAGAAGCAGCCATGGCGACCGCCGCACATCCACTCGATGATCCCGTCGGCATCCACAGTCCCCATGTGGTCAAGCTCGTGCTCAATGATCGCGATGAGGCCATGTATTTTTCTCGTGCCACGATTCCCTTTGATCGAGATCAACGTCGCGCAGACCTTGGTGAGGCCTTGATGCGACATGTTGGCATCTATGCCTACCGGCTGCCTTTCTTGCAAAGCTTTCCGAGCCTTGCTTCGCCCGCCTTAGAACAGCTTGAAGCGCTCGAGCAGTTAAGAGCCTTATGGCACGGATACCGGATTAGCGTTTATCGAATGGACGCTGCAGCTCCTCCAGGCGTTGATACTGCTGAAGACTTAGAGCATGTCAGGGCCCTCGTACGCAAGAGGCTGCAGCAGCTCGCGAGCTGAAGCAAACGGCTTCCCATCGATTGACCGGGCAAGCGTTTTGCGATTACCCTCGGTTGGCGTTGTCGATGAATCCGCTCGCATTGAGAAGGGAAATAATCGAAACAGGGCAGCTCACTAAAGGCATTATTTACGGAGACCATAAGCATGCGACTGATTCTATTGGGACCACCCGGTGCTGGTAAGGGCACTCAGGCGGCCGTTATCACCAAGACCTATAACATCCCGCAAATCTCGACCGGCGACATGTTGCGTGCCGCTGTCAAGGCCGGCAGCCCACTTGGACTTGAAGCCAAAAAAGTCATGGATTCGGGTGGTCTGGTGTCTGATGACATCATCATTGGCCTGGTCAAGGACCGCCTCAAGCAAGACGATTGTGCAAACGGCTATTTATTTGACGGCTTTCCCAGAACCATTCCTCAGGCTGAGGCGATGAAGGATGCGGGCGTCCAAATTGACGTAGTTCTTGAAATCGACGTACCTGATTCGGACATTGTCAGCCGCATGAGTGGCAGGCGTGTTCACACGGCAAGTGGCCGCACCTACCATGTCCACTTCAACCCCCCTAAAGTTGAGGGCAAGGATGATGTCACTGGTGAGGATTTGATCCAACGCGACGATGATCGCGAGGAAACCGTGCGTAAGCGCCTGGAGGTCTACCACGCTCAAACCAGACAATTGGTTGATTATTACGGCAAGTGGGCAGCCACAGGTTCAAGTGGTGCCCCACGCTATCGAAAGATATCGGGTCAGGGCGCGGTCGATGCCATTAGTGAGCGTGTTCTAGAGGCCTTACGCTAAGGCTTGCAAGCTTTTCGCGCTCACAAACCCTAAGAATTCAAAACAAGCCTTTTGCAAGCTGCTGCCCAAAGCTGGGCAGCACGTTGTAAGCTTCGATTCGGCACGGGCAGGACGCTTCGCCGAGTCACCGGATCGCGTCCGGTTTTTGCATCGTCGATTAAAAGAACTGAGAGGAGACAACGATGAGTGAGGCAACATCAATGGGACTGTGGATGTCCCTGATTTGTGGTTTGGCCGCCGTGCTCTACGGCGTGGTGCAAAGTCAATGGATTTCTTCACTGCCTGCGGGCAATGCAAGAATGCAAGAAATTGCTGCGGCCATTCAAACTGGCGCAAGCGCCTATCTCAATCGGCAATATCGTGCCATCGGTATTGTTGGCGTGGTGTTGTTTTTCGTGATCTGGGTGGTACCCGGGCTGGGCACGACCACTGCAATTGGTTTTGCGATCGGTGCGATTCTGTCGGGTGCCGCAGGCTACATCGGCATGAATGTGTCGGTACGCGCCAATGTGCGAACCGCGCAAGCCGCAACCCAGGGTCTGAATGAAGCACTTGCAGTAGCCTTTAAAGGTGGTGCCATCACCGGCATGCTGGTGGTTGGGCTTGGCCTGCTTGGCGTAGCTGGCTACTACTTCATCCTGGTAAAAATGGGTGCGCAAGGCGCATCGCTTCACGATGTGATCAAACCGCTGATTGGCCTGGCCTTTGGTAGCTCGCTTATTTCAATTTTTGCCCGTTTAGGTGGCGGTATTTTCACCAAAGGCGCTGACGTGGGCGCAGATTTGGTCGGTAAAGTCGAGGCAGGCATCCCTGAAGATGACCCCCGTAACCCCGCTGTGATTGCCGACAACGTGGGCGATAACGTGGGCGACTGCGCAGGAATGGCCGCCGACCTCTTTGAGACCTACGCAGTCACCTTGATTGCCACCATGTTGCTTGGTGCGCTGATGCTTAAAGGTGCCGAGGCACAGGCCGTGCTCTACCCGCTGGTTTTAGGCGGCATGTCGATCATCGCATCGATTATTGGTGCTGCTTTTGTGAAAGCCACCCCCGGTGGCAAGATCATGAATGCCCTATATAAGGGCTTAATCGTGGCCGGCGTGCTCGCGCTGGTAGTCGCCTATCCGCTGACAGCTTGGGTGTTTACCGGTGCAGACCTTGCCGCCTCCAACACCTCGGTCATGAATATCTGGCTTTGTGTACTGGTTGGCTTGGTGCTGACCGGTGCGATCGTCTGGATTACCGAGTACTACACCGGCACCGAATATAAGCCGGTCCAATACGTGGCGCAGGCATCCACCACAGGACACGCCACCAACATCATCGCTGGTATCGCGGTGTCGATGAAGTCGACCATGTGGCCCGTACTTTTTGTTTGTGTTGCGATTCTTGAGTCCTATGCCTTAAGCGGCTTATATGGCGTTGCGGTTGCAGCAACCGCCATGTTATCGATGGCAGGCATTGTGGTCGCGCTTGATGCTTATGGACCCATTACCGACAACGCTGGCGGTATCGCTGAAATGGCTGAACTGCCCGACTCAGTGCGCAACATCACCGACCCTCTCGATGCCGTGGGCAACACAACCAAGGCAGTGACCAAGGGCTATGCGATCGGCTCGGCGGGGTTAGCTGCACTTGTGCTTTTTGCGGACTACACCCACGCGCTCGAAAGTGCCGGCCTCGATACAACCTTCGATTTATCGAATGAGCGGGTCATTATTGGTTTATTTATTGGCGGCCTGATTCCGTACTTGTTCGGTGCCATGGCTATGGAAGCTGTAGGTCGTGCTGCCGGATCGGTGGTTGAAGAAGTGCGCAGGCAGTTTCGTGAAATCAAGGGCATTATGGAGGGCAAGGCCAAGCCTGAGTACTCCAAAGCGGTGGACTTACTCACCGCAGCAGCGATCAAGGAAATGATCGTGCCATCGATTCTGCCCGTCGTCGTACCAATTCTGGTTGGTGTGTTCTTGGGCCCGGCGGCGCTTGGCGGGGTTCTCATGGGCACCATCGTCACCGGCCTTTTCGTCGCGATTTCGATGTGTACAGGCGGCGGTGCCTGGGATAACGCGAAAAAGTATATTGAAGAAGGCCATCACGGTGGCAAGGGCTCCGATGCACACAAAGCCGCTGTGACCGGCGACACCGTGGGCGACCCCTACAAGGACACCGCAGGCCCTGCAGTCAACCCGCTCATCAAGATCATCAACATCGTGGCGCTCTTGTTAGTACCCGTGATGGGCATGATTTGGGGTGGGGATGCGAAGAGCTCTAAAGCCGCTCATGCAGCACCTGCCGCGGTCAGCGCACCGGCATCGGGCCCCTCAGCAGTCAGTGCACCCGCTCCAACAGCGCCGGCAGGCGTCAATCAGCCAACTTCGACGCCCGCAGCAAGCCCTGCCGTAGCGCCGAGCGAGCCTGCCAAGACGAAGTAATCCAAGCTCATGAAGCGCATTGAAGGACAACGAGAAGACCATGCAAAAGTTCTGTGATTACTACTTTGTCTGCACCTCACCCTGGACTTATTTGGGTCATGAGCGTTTCGTCGCCATGGCCGAGAAGCATCAGGTGGCGATTCGGGTCAAACCGATGAACCTCGGACAGATTTTCCCGGCATCGGGAGGGCTTCCGCTGGCCAAACGTGCGCCGCAGCGGCAGGCTTATCGATTGGTCGAACTCGAGCGCTGGCGCCAACTCAGTGGCTTGCCTCTGACTATTCATCCGAAGTTTTTCCCCGCCGATGACCGACTTGCAGCGCGATGCGTGATTGCAGCTGATGAATTGCTTGGCACCAAAGCCGCCCTCATGGTAGCTGGCGCCATGCTCAAATCGGTTTGGGCCGATGAAGCCAATATCGCTGATGAAAACGATGTCCGTGCAGCCTTGCAAAGGATTGGTTTCAAGGCCGATGAATTACTCGCAAAGGCCGCAAGCGAATCTGCCCATGCCCGCTACGAAGCAAACACCCAGGAGGCACTGCAGGCTGAGGTTTTTGGTGCACCTTGGTATATTTTCGACGGCGTACCCTTCTGGGGGCAGGACAGGCTTGATTTTCTTGAACGTGCCTTTGCGGCTGCAAAGCCTGGCTAACGGGGGCCCGACCCTGATTCATGGTCAACTTTGATTCATGGTCAACTTTGATGTGCGGTCAAAAAAGGCTCCCCCTTATCGTCAAGCGCGTCTAAAGTTTTTCCGTCTCACCTTGCTTAGGTTGCCAGGTGAGCAGTCGTTTTTCGATCAAGCTCACCAAGGCATCAAGGATCAGGGCGCAACAGGTCAGGACCACAATCCCTGCGATCACGGTATTGATATCGAAGGTCCCTTCAGCCTGCAAAATTAAATAACCCACCCCGCGGGCAGAACCCAGGTACTCACCAACCACAGCCCCGACAAAAGCCAAGCCCACCGAGGTGTGGAGCGAAGAAAACACCCAGCTTGTCGCAGAGGGCAAATACACAGCGCGTAAGAGTTGTCGCTGGCTTGCACCAAGCATTTTTGCGTTGGCCAGAATGACAGGGCTGACCTCGCGAACGCCTTGATATACATTAAAGAACACAATAAAGAACACGAGCGTTATGGCCAGCGCGACCTTCGATGCCATACCCAAACCGAACCACACACTAAAGATGGGTGCAAGAATGACCCGGGGCATGGAGTTGAGCGCCTTAATGTAGGGATCGAGAATCGCTGCGGCGGTTGGGCTCAGTGCCAGCCAAAGACCCATCAAAAGTCCAAAGACGGTGCCGATGACAAAAGCCATCAATGTCTCGAGTAAGGTGACAGCGAGATGGCCGTAAATATCCGCCTCAATCACAAACCAAGAGACGACTTGAGCGGCAACCTTGAAGGGCTCGCCGATGAAAAACGCAACTTGGGGATCACGTGCTGCCACATGCCAAATGCCTAACACTGCTACAAGCAAAGCGAGCCGCGCGGTCAGCAAACCGACACCACGTTCAAGATTCATCGTGCTTGAGCCTCAAAACATGAACGAGGATCGCCAATCAAGGTTTGGCCCCCTCGGATGGCAGTCCTGGCAACTGCTGCCGGTACCCCTTTAAGACCTCGTCGCGCAAAACATCCCAAATCGCTGCATGAAGTGCATTGAAGCGCGCATCGAGTCGAATCTCGGCAACATCACGCGGACGCGGCAGATCGATGACAAATTCCCCAATGGGTCGGCTTGCCGGGCCAGCCGACATGACAACCACCCGATCACTCATGGCGATCGCCTCATCCAGATCGTGGGTTATAAAAAGCACGGCTTTGCGCTTGGCCGACCAAAGCGCTAAGACTTCGTTCTCCATCAATTGGCGGGTTTGAATATCGAGCGCGGAAAAAGGCTCGTCCATCAGAATCAAATCGGGGTCAAGAATTAAGGTTTGGGCAAGCGAAGTGCGCTTTCGCATGCCGCCAGACATCTGATGGGGAAAGCGATCCTCAAAACCTGCAAGTCCAACGCGGGCAAGCCAGGCTCTAGCCTGATCCTCTCGCTCATCCTGAGAAACACCGCGAAATTCGAGCCCAGCGGCAACATTCTCAAGAGCCGTACGCCAGGGCATGAGGCTTTCGGTTTGAAACATATAACCTGCGCGTGGATTAATCCCCTGTAGAGCCTGCCCAAAAACTTCAACCCGACCCGCCGATGGCTCAAGAAGGCCTGCTGCGATATTGAGCAGGGTTGACTTACCGCAACCCGTGGGCCCAACGACTGAGACAAACTCGTCGCTTGCGATACGCAAATCAGTCGCGTCAACCGCGGTATAGCGCTGTCCTGGTTGATCTCGCGATACAAAGGTGACCCTCAGGCCCTGAAGCAACAACGCATCAGGCCCCTTTTGAGACCTCTCGGGCGCTGACGCCAAGGGCAAAGCGCTACGCTTTTCCAAGTTTGGCTAGCGCCTTCTTCGCAAACTCATTGGTATAGGTTTTGGCTAAGTCAACCTTTGTCTTATCCCACTTCGGTGTGGATGCTTCAAGCAACTTCAAAGCTGTTTTGCTGCCCTCGTCAGGGATCAAACCATCGCGCGAAATCGAGTCTCGAATCGCATTAAAGGTTGCGAGATAAATACCTCGATCACCAAGCAGATAGGATTCAGGTACTGTCCGGATGAGCTCTGAAGGACCCACCGATTCAATCCAGCGGTTTGCACGAATAATTGCCGATGCAAGGGCTTGCGCGGTGTTTGGATATTTTTGTACAAATGTGAGAGGCGCGTAAAGGCAGGCTGCAGGCATCGGACCTCCGAGGAAGTCCTGGGTACCTTTCATCGTTCTCATATCAGCAACAATGCGAATGTCACCGCTTTGCTGAAGCATGGTCATGACCGGTTCAACATTTGAGATTGCGTCAATCTGCCCGGAACGCAAGGCCGTCACCGCGCCTGCTCCCGTACCTACGCCCACAAAGGAGACATCGCTAGCCTTAAGGCCCGCGTTTGCGAGCATAAAACTCGCCATCATATTGGTTGAGGAGCCAGGCGCAGACACGCCAATCTTTTTCCCCTTCAAATCGGTAACGCTCTTATATCCCGCCATGGTTTTACTGGATACGCCAATGGCCATTTGTGGCGCACGACCCTGCAAGACGAAGGCTTGAAACATCTGGCCTTTTTGCTGCAGATTGATGGTGTGTTCGTAGGCACCCGACACCACGTCGGCCGATCCGCCAACCACCGCTGCAAGCGCTCTTGAGCCACCCGCAAAATCGCTGATCTCGACATCAAGGCCTTCGGCTTTATAAAAACCTTTGAACTCAGCGATCGAAAGCGGCAAGTAATAAAAGGAAGCCTTACCGCCAACCGCTATTGAAACTTTTGTCTTTTCAAGTGCTTGGGCACGCGCGTTTGCACCGGTCAATCCGATGGCGGGAACGGCAGCAAGGCTAGCCATTGAGCCAAGCGCTTTGAGATGCTTGCGTCGAGCCCACATGGCATCGGATACCCAGTCCAAATCCTCATGATGGATAGGATCGGTCGCTTCCCCAAATTTTTCATGGTGTTTGTTGCTCATCGCTTGGTCTCCAATGTTCTTGATTTGTAAGCTGCAAGTTTAACAAGCGAGGCTAAACTTCCAACTTTGACGGGTCTTTAAACAACAAGGGAAGGGATAGCTATGCAAATCGAAGGTCATGTTGCACTGATTACCGGGGGCGCCTCGGGTTTGGGTGGCGCAAGCGCGAAGATGTGGGTTGATCAAGGCGGTTCGGTGTTGATCGCCGACGTCAACGCGGCCTTAGGTGAAGCATTTGCTAGCAGTCTTGGCCCCAAGGCACGCTTTATGAGCTGTGACGTCAGCTCAGAAAGCGACGCGCACGCGGCTGTTGATGCAGCAAAGACCATGGGCAGCCTGTCTTGTCTGATCAATTGCGCAGGCATCGGTAAGGCGATGAAAACCGTTGGCAAAGACGGTGCGCATCCGCTTGATCATTTCATTCGTGTCGTCAACGTCAATCTGATTGGAAGTTTTAATATGCTTCGCCTGGCCGCTGCCGCCATGGTGAGCAATACGCCCAATGCCGAAGGCGAACGCGGTGTGATTATCAACACCGCTTCGGTTGCGGCCTATGACGGTCAGATTGGGCAAGCCGCCTACTCAGCCTCCAAGGGTGGCATTGTCGGGATGACCTTGCCGATTGCACGCGATTTATCGCGCGACGGTATTCGTGTGGTGACGATTGCGCCTGGGCTCTTCGAAACACCGCTGCTCGCTGCCTTGCCTGAAGACGCTAAAGCATCGCTTGGCCGTCAGGTGCCCTTCCCGCCACGCCTTGGTCGACCCGATGAATATGCGCAAATGGCCAAACACATTGTGGAAAACTGCATGCTCAATGGCGAGACCATCCGGCTTGATGGTGCAATCCGGATGGCGCCTCGTTAATGAGCGTCGGCCGATGTCGATTCGGCCCACGCCGTATCGGCTGATGCAGTACCGGCCGATGTCGATTCGGCCCATGCCGTATCGGCTGATACTAGTCGGGTAAGCCAACGCCCTGGGATTCGAGCCAACTGCCGAGCGCGAGCACAAGCGCATCGGCCTGTGCGCGACCGACAATTTGCAGACCGAGCGGCAATACGCCGCTGCGAGCAAAGGGAATGGTTAAGGTAGGCAAACCCACCATGCTAAAGGCTGCTGTCTGGCCCAGGACGGCATCGCGCACTGGCATGGTTCCCCCGGCCACTGACACGGTGGTTTGACCGCGACGCGGTGGCGCAACCGCGGTTGTGGGCATGATGAGGGCATCTAAGTCAGCAAGACAGGCGTGTAAGTCGCGCCGAACAGCCTCGCGTTCTTGCATCGCATCGACATACTGCAATGCCGACATTTGTTCGCCAAGCTTCATCGGGTTGAGCACCGATTCGGAAAACCCCTCACCTCCGTGGGCGAGAACAGCCCGATGGATCCAAGCCGCCTCCGGTCTTACGATCGCGCTATAACAAGCCCAGGCACGATCAAGCACTGCTTTCAGTTTGACCTCGCGGATTTCTGCTCCCTTTGCGCGCAGGTCTGCCACTTGCCGCTCGAAGGCTTGCGACACATCATCAGCAAGTCGCGGTGCGAGCCAGTCTTGCGGAATTCCAAAACAAGGCGTTCGCCCCACAGCACCATGTGCAGCACTACGCTGCGACATAACCTCGTAGAGCAAGGCGCAATCGGCAGTCGTCCTGGCAAGTGGGCCCGCGTGATCGCAGGTCCAACTCAAATGCAGCGCACCGGCCAATGGAATGGCGCCAAAGCTTGGCTTAAAACCCGCGAGCCCGCAAAACGCAGCCGGAATGCGCACCGAGCCCCCAGTATCGGAGCCAAGTCCGGCAAAGCCAATCCCAACCGCGGTTGCAGCGCCTGCACCACTCGAAGAACCACCGGCTTGATGCGCGTGATCGAAGGGATTTAAGACGTCGCCCGTCCATTGATTTTCGCCTGTCGCGCCCAGTGCAATCTCATGCATGTTGGTCTTGGCAAAAATGAGCGCTCCCGCTTCCCGCAAACGTGACACGGCAATTGCTTCGTCCATACCCAGCTCGGGCAAAGCCGCGCGCGTACCAGCCATCAAAGGCGTACCCCTTACTTGGTACAAATCCTTGATCGTTATGGGAATGCCATGTAAGGGCCCCAAGGGAATTTCACTGCCACCAGCCGATGCTCGCCGCTGATCGTCCATGGTCCTTGCGGTTTGCTCTGCAAGTTCCCAATCGACCCAGGCGATTGCGTTTAATACGGCGTGGTTTTGAGCAGCCTCTTTCGCTTTCGCGATCAAGTCAACGCTAGTGGTCTTCGCTTCACGAAGTAGGGCAAGACTTTCGATGATTGATAACATGTTGTCGTTCCTCCTTCCCACATCATGCCCGAGCTCAAGTCAAAGCAAGGCTGGAAAAACCATAGGAGTTTCATTCATGCCGCAAAAGCGTTTCAACAGCGGGGCGATTCGCGAAGCGCGCTACGACCCTAGCGAAAAACAACTCGAACTCAGTTTCAATAACGGCAACGTTCGTGTCTACCGCGCCGTACCTGGCGCCGTTTGGGAGCGACTTTGCGCATCACCCAATCCCGCGAGTTACTGGGAAGACCGAATTGCCGAGGAATACCCCGAACGCAAAGCAGCTTCGGTCAGCAAAGCGGGCACCCGCGCACAACTCGACGCTTTGTTCGGATCAGCCAAAGGCACTGAGCATGAGCCTTGAGAAGCACGCTTGAAAAAACTCAAGGTTTTCATGTTTTGCCAGGTGATCGACCACCTGGGCGATATCGGCGTTTGTCTGCGCCTAGCGCGATCGCTACAAGCATTAGGCGATTGGGATCTGCACATCTTCTGCAATCAGGCCGACAAGGCTCGGTTGCTCATCGACCCGCAAGTCGACCGTGTCGACTGGCATGCCTGGCCCACAGACGAGGCATACCTTCAGCATGTGCCCGAAGTGATCCTTTGCGCCTTTGGTTGCGACCTGCCCCTTGGCGTGAGGCGTCAGCTTGAGCTTCAACGCAAAAACCCCGCCCTGCCCAAGACCTTGTGGATTCACTTGGACTATCTGAGCGCAGAGCCCTGGGTCGAGGACTTTCATGGACTCAGTTCTTATAAGCCCGATGGACTCATCCAACAATTCTACTTCCCGGGTTTCGGCGAAAAAACCGGTGGTTTGCCGGGTGACCCGCCATCTTTGTTGCCATCAAATCAAGCTCAAACATCAGCACTCAGAGTCTTTGCCTACGTCTATAAGCACGCACCACTGATGACTTGGCTGCATGCGCTAAACCTGCCCATCGATCTTTTGACCACTGAGGACCTAGCCAACCATTGGCAAACAGCAAGGCCAACTACTTGCGTTACAACAACTTCGTGTGGGCAGCATGACGAAGTCGGCCAAGCTCAGATCCAATTCAAGACGCTCGCCCCCTGCACTCAGATAGCATGGGATCACACCATGTTGAGTTGTGAGCTACTTTTTGTACGCGGCGAGGACAGCTGGGTGCAAGCGATGCGAAGCGGTATCCCATGGCTTTGGCAGCCCTACCCCCAAGAGCTTGCGACCATGCGCGCCAAGCTCCAATCGCTACTCAACATCATGTCTGAGCAACTGCGCAAGTATCCGCATTGGCCCCTGTGGCGCGATGCACAACTTGCCTGGGGACTAGGCGAGGAGCCCGACTTAAAAGACTTTACTAATTTATGCCTGGAGCTAGGAAGCTGGCAGGCGATGGCCCGGGCCTGGGCCGCTTATTGCAACCGACTGCCAAGGCTCGACCAAGGTCTTTGTCACATGATTGACAAGCATCGCAGCGCGCTAAACGCTTATAATGTAAGGCTTTGCTGAGCTAATCTTTGGGTGTCACCATGAAAATCGCGCAGGAAATTCGCACTGGCAACGTCATCATGATGGGCAAAGACCCGATGGTGGTCTTGCGTGCGGAGTACAACAAATCGGGCCGTAATGCTGCTGTGGTCAAGATGAAACTTAAAAATCTCTTGAATAATTCCGGGACCGAAACTGTCTTTAAAGCCGACGAAAAGATGGAGGTTTTAGTCCTTGAGAAGAAGGAGGTCACCTACTCTTACTTCGCGGACCCGATGTATGTCTTTATGGACGCTGAATACAATCAGTTCGAAGTCGAGGCCGATAGCATGGGCGACGCCTTAAACTACCTCGACGATGCCATGCCCTGTGAGGTTATTTTCTACAACGGACGTGCGATTTCTGTCGAACTGCCAACCGGCTTAGTACGAGAGGTCGAGTACACCGAGCCTGCTGTGCGCGGTGATACCTCTGGCAAGGTGATGAAGCCAGCACGCGTAAAGCCCACGGGATTCGAAGTGCAAGTGCCTGCCTTCGTTGAGATCGGCGACAAAATCGAGATCGACACGCGTACGGGCGAGTACCGCAACCGCGTCAAGTGATCAGTCAACCGGCCCGTCAAGGGTTTGGGTGATGAGGTCGTTATCGATAGCGAATTGCTGCAAAAACTCATAGGCTAGAGGCTCTACGCCATAGAGCCTTCCGCTTACGAGTACAGCCCGCAGGCTAGCAACATGGTCTGAATCCCCTTGTGCGTGCCCCGGATGCGCGACAAAGACTGGTAGGACCAGTGAGGAATAAGCCGTACTTGGGCCTGATTCCATAGGTAATGCACGGTCTTTTGCCGATCCTTGGTCGTCGCGAAATTGGGCCATGATGCCCGCAAGCCGTTCTGCCCAGTCAGAAGGCCGAAAAACACGTTGGTCCCGAGTGAGTCCCAAGATGTGGAACGAGGGCTTGGTTTCAAGTGGAAACATTCAACGATCATCAGCCTGACACATGCCGCGATTATAGAATGCGAGCTTTACACAACAATTTCTGGACGCCGTAACCGAGGCGCAAGACACCATGAGCCAAGCATCCGCCCTGATGACGACCTATGCACAGCTACCCATTGCTTTTGCCTACGGCAAGGGTGTTTGGCTTTACGATGAGCAGGGACGACGTTATCTCGACGCTTTATCGGGTATCGCCGTCAACACGCTTGGCCATGCGCACGCGGGCTTGGTCGCCGCACTCAGCGATCAAATCAACAAGATTATCCATAGTTCTAATCTTTTTAGAATTCCATTGCAACATGAGGTGGCCAGCTTCTTGACCCGTATTTCCGGGATGGATAATGCTTTTTTCTGTAACTCAGGATTAGAGGCGAACGAAGCAGCTATAAAAATTGCAAGACTTTACGGACACAACCGCGGTATTGACCGACCCGAGATCGTCGTCTATGAAAAAGCTTTTCACGGACGCTCGCTTGCCACTTTATCGGCAACTGGCAATGAAAAGGTCCAAAAGGGTTTTGAACCGCTAGTTGAAGGATTTGTCCGGGCCCCACTCAATGATCTTGGCGCTATCGAGCAAATTGCTCGCGATAGGCCAAAGGTTTGCGCAATTTTTATTGAGGCGATCCAGGGCGAAGGTGGCATCAACCCCGCAAGGCTTGATTACCTAAAGGGTTTGCGCCAGATCTGTGATCGCCAGGGATGGCTGCTAATGATCGACGAAGTGCAATGCGGCCTGGGCCGAACCGGTAAGTGGTTTGCGCATCAATGGGCTGAGATTGTTCCGGACGTCATGCCACTTGCGAAAGGTCTTGCCTCGGGTGTTCCTGTGGGTGCAGTGGTCGCACGTGGCGTAGCAGCAGAAACCTTCAAGCCCGGCAACCATGGCACGACCTTTGGCGGCAACCCGCTTGCGATGCGCGCGGCGCTCACAACCCTGCAAACGATTGAAAATGAAGGATTGCTCGAGCATGTTCAGCGCGTTGGTGCTTATTTGCACGAACGACTGAGCGACGGGCTTTCTGGTCAGCAATCGGTGATTGACATACGCGGACGAGGGCTAATGCTTGGTATCGAGCTCGACAGGCCCGCGGGGGTACTTGTGAAGCAAGGGCTTGAACAAGGCATCGTATTTAACGTGACTGCCGATACCGTTGTGCGTTTGCTCCCCCCCTTAATCTTCGATCAACGCGATGTGGATTATCTGCTCGAGCGTCTGCTGCCACTCATCAGGCAGCACCTGCAAGCAAATCACTGAGCAGAAACGAGGAGTATTTCTCATGGCCCATGCCATCAAGCACTTTTTGCAATTCAACGATCTCAGTGTCGACGAGTTGCAGTACTTATTCTCACGTACCGCCTTAATTAAAGAAAAATTTAAACGATATGACCCTCATCACGTACTGAGTGATAGAACTTTAGTGATGATTTTCGAGAAGGCCAGTACCAGAACACGCCTGTCTTTCGAGGCAGGCATGCATCAACTCGGTGGCGCTGCGATTTATCTCAATACGCGCGACTCGCAGCTCGGTCGCGGCGAACCGGTTGAAGACGCGGGCGAGGTGATTTCGCGCATGTGCGATATCGTTATGATTCGCACCTACGAGCAATCAATCATCGAGCGATTCGCCTCGCGATCACGAGTACCGGTCATCAATGGACTCACCAATGAGTTCCACCCCTGCCAGGTTTTAGCCGACATTTTCACCTGGGTGGAAAAGCGTGGAAGCATCAAGGGTGCAAGCGTTGCCTGGATTGGCGATGGCAACAATATGGCAAATACTTGGGCGCAAGCGGCTGAACTACTCGATTTCAGCCTACACATTTCAACACCGCCTGGTTACGCCATTGATGCCTCGCTCGCAGGTGTCAAGGCCAGTGCATACAAGCACTTCGACGATCCTATGCAGGCTGCCAAGGATGCCGACCTTGTCTGTACCGATGTGTGGACGTCGATGGGCTTTGAGACCGAGGACGACGTTCGGAAGCAGGCATTTGCCGACTGGCGAGTCGACGCAGAAATGATGGCTGTTGCAAGGCCCGATGCAATGTTCATGCATTGCCTGCCTGCCCACCGTGGCGAAGAAGTGAGTGCTGATGTCATTGACGGCCCACAGTCAGTTGTATGGGACGAAGCGGAAAACCGCCTCCATATTCAGAAGGCGCTCATGGAATATCTTTTACTGGGACGTCTTGAAGCTTAGCCTTTGCTCGTCCTCCCAACGCCCGACTTACAAGGGAGCTTAAAGCCTGAGCTTTGCTTAAACAGCCGGATGCCTAGGCATTGGTTTTAGGCTTGCGTCCGTAAAAGGGGTATTGGGGATCTGAGTACCCGGGCGTGGAAGGATGACCTGGTGCTACGAGTGAATCGACGAGTTGTTCGTCATCCTCGGTCCATGACAAATGGATCGCAGGCAAGTAATCGTTCCATTGTTTAAGGGTTCGAGGACCGGCGATCACTGAACTCACGATTTGATTTGCCAGTAACCATTGAACCGCAAAGGCAACAAGGCTGCACGACTTCTCAGCACAATGAGCCGCAAGTCTTTGTGCAACCTGCAATGACTCCTCGCGCCATTCAGTCTGCATCATCCGACGATCAAGCCGTCCTGCTCTAGTTTCTGCAGCAGGCTGCACCCCAGGCTCATATTTGCCACTCAGTACGCCACGGGCAATCGGACTGTAAGGAACGACGCCAAGGCCTAACGCTTCACAAGCGGGGAGGATCTCCACTTCAGGAACCCGGTTGAGCAAATTGTAGTAAGGCTGACAAAGACTAGGGCGCGGCACCGACATCTGATCGCAAAGTGCAACAAGTTGCGCAATCCGCCAGCCGCGCATATTGGATACAGCCCAATAGTGGATCTTCCCAGCGCGTATTACATCGTCGATAGTCGCCAGCGTCTCGGCCCAGTTTGTGTCGTCCCAGTCCCGATGCAAGTACCAAATATCCAAGTGATCGGTTTTGAGACGACGCAGTGAATCGTCCAGCGCGCGCGTCATCCAGCGTCGCGAGTATGCACGATGGTTTGGGTCATCGGACATCGCATTGCCAAGCTTACTCGCAAGGATCCAACGATCGCGCTGCCCTGCCAAAAGCTCACCGAGCATGGTCTCGCAAGCGCCCTTGCTGTAGACATCGGCAGTATCGATGAAGTTAACGCCCTGCTCGCTCGCAGCTGCCAGTATTGACGCCGCCTCGCCTGCATCTGTTTGATCGGCAAACATCATCGTGCCAAGACAAAGTTCAGAAACTTTCAGATTGCTCGATCCGAGCCGGCGATACCGCATGGTTAACTCCCAAATCAATGAAGAATTCGCACTCAGTTTAGTCCTCACGCTGCATCAGAAGGCGTTTGCGAGCGCGGTGAACTCTAATCCAGCAATTGTTCTCGCTGATACCGAGACGATTTGCCACCTCTAAAGACGGACGGTCTTCAACAACCTGCATCACAAAGGCTTCGCGCATACCAGGCGCCATCTCGCTGAGGCCCTTTGCAACGCGATTGAGTCGCTGGCGCCTTGAGCAAATCTCCATCGGATCCTCGTGGGCACGCACGCCCATCACACCACAGCGCGCTGCCCAATCGAGCTGTTCCTCGGCAGATGCTGAGTCATCGTCGATCCAGTCCGCATGCGTGTAATGGCATTCGGCGCGAAAGCGATCGTGGATCTTGTGATCGAGAATACCGCGCAGCCAGGAGCGGACCGAACCCCGACCTCGGTAGCTTGCCCTGCTCTGGTAAGCGGCAATAAGCGCCTCCTGGACCGCATCTTCTGCCCACTCATGGCTGCGAACCCGCAGCCTTGCCATGCGCATCAATGCCTTACGATGTTCTTCGAGGCGGGCGGGGTAGAACTCATGGCTGATATCCACAGCAGGCGGAAGCACAGCTTGTGATTGGACCTCTGATTCGCCTTCCGTCTGTGGCTGGGGATCGACATCCGAAGCTGCGTCGGCCTGCCCCTCGGTGAAGGTATGGTTATCAGCATCCGCGTCGATGTAGGCATCAGTATCAGCGTCGTTATCGATGCCGGCTTCAGCATCGTTATCGGCATCCGTCAATGCGCCCTTGTAGCCACCGGTATCAGCGCCGATGAAGATCTGGGTATCACTGATGACCTCGCTGGCCAAGGCTGTGCTTGCTTCTTGGCCTTCGATGCCATCGGACTGATCCGCGGGGCGTAGTCCTTTGGACGTGGCGCGTCCAAGGCCATGTCTTGAAACGGCTTGGGGTGATTTTCTCGCGCGCTTAATCCGCTTGATACTTACTAAGTTGCTGCTTGGTGCTTGCATGTCTTGGCTCCCTGGGTTGAATGAAGCCGCCATGCTGATCATCCAAGGTCTCCAAAGCCTCACGCTGCGAACACTTCTTGATAACGTTTCAGTCACTTTCTCATCACCGCCGAATCACGGCAATACCAACCGGCGCGACCATAGCGTGGGCTTGACGGTGTGAAGGACTTGACCAAGGCTCGGGTTTGACCGTGTCAAGGACTTGACCAAGGCTAGGGCTCGACCGCAACATTGGTCGCATGCAAGAAGACAACCGAATTATGTTGGTCGAGGACTTGAAGGACTTTAGGCAATTGCTTGCAGCCCAGCTAAGAAATCGACACTTAGAAGTGATTGAGTTTGAAGACGGTCTTCAGGCCAAGCGCTTTCTCGGCACTGAGCGGCCTAGCGTTGTGCTGCTCGATATGAATTTACCCTTGCTTGACGGCGTTGAACTCTTGAAGTGGATGCGCAGCGAGGATATTCAAGCAACCGTCATTATGATTTCTGGAAGTGAGGACGAACTTGACCGCGTACTTTGCCTCGAGCTCGGTGCAGATGACTTCCTGGTCAAGCCCTTTAGTGCTCGGGAGTTATTAGCGCGTATTCGCGCGGTTCAACGAAGGCGACAGGTCGGGCTACAACCGGGAAACCCAAGCTCAAAAGCCTTGACAACAGAACAGGATAATCACGCGACCACGCCAGGGCAAATTCGGGTTGGTCGCTTGA
>Ga0194124_10002258_pt1 | contig 22073 bp, 24 predicted proteins | sample TA2KigCas0mmetaG_FD_148605 | JGI IMG/M metagenome (GOLD analysis project Ga0194124, IMG submission 148605) | Freshwater microbial communities from Lake Tanganyika, Tanzania - TA2015031 Kigoma Deep Cast 0m | ecosystem: Environmental > Aquatic > Freshwater > Lake | place: Tanzania: Lake...
TTTTCGTCGCCGATGAACTCCAGCTGCGGTACCTGGTCAACAACAACGGTGTTTCCGGCACGATTCCGGTGCTTGCACTCTCGGGCATCCGGCCCGAATTGCAGGGCTTCGGCCTCTCGCCCACCCTGGATGAGGCGACCGTGCAGCGCATCAACCTGGCGATCAGCGAGCTCAAGCGCAGCGGAGTGGTTCAGTCGCTGCGGCAGTTGTCGTTGGTCAAGGCCGGAGCAACGCAAAGCGCTTCAACATTTTGATGGTTCCCGGGCCGCCGCAGGCGCTTTGCTTCGGTGAGGCCCTGGTCGATCGCCTCGGCCCCCTGGGTGCTGATCCGGCGGCCGCCGGCGCTGCCTGTATTGACCGCCTTGGCGGCGCACCGGCCAATGTGGCCTGCGCCCTGTCGCGTCTGGGCACACCCAGCGCCTTTGTGGGGCGCCTGGGCCGCGATGCCATCGGCGAGGCCTTCGCCCGTGTGTTTGACGCGCGGGGGGTTGACCAGCGGGCCCTGCAATGGGATGACCAGCGACCCAGCCGGATCGTGCTTGTGCGCCGTGATGCCCGTGGTGAGCGGCAGTTCGGCGGTTTTGCGGGCGATCGGGGAGACGGATTTGCGGATCAGGCCCTCGATGCCGGCGAGCTGTCTGCCGCACTCGGGCCCCTGCTGGCACCGGCGCGCTGGTTGCTGCTCGGCACCATCCCCCTCGCTTCGCCCGCCGCGGCGCAAGCCGCCTGGCTCGCAGTCCGCCAGGCCGCGGCGGCCGGCGTGGCCATCGCGCTCGATGTCAATTGGCGGCCCACCTTCTGGGCTCCGGCCGCCGATCCGGCCGCACCGCCCAAGGCGGCCCAGGTTCAGGCCATGCAGCCGCTGCTGCAGCAAGCCCAGCTGCTCAAGTGCGCCGCCGAAGAAGCCCAGTGGCTGTTTGGCAGCAGCGATCCGGCGCAGCTCAGCGCCGCCCTGCCGCAGCGGCCGCTGGTGGTGGTCACCGATGGGGCGGCGCCCCTGCGCTGGGCTGCCGGACAGCTTGCGGCAGGGTCGCTGCAACCGTTTGTGGTGCCCGCGCTTGACACCACGGGGGCTGGCGACGCCTTCATCGCCGGTCTGCTGCACCAGCTCTGCGGTGCACCGGCGCTGCTCAGCGGAGCCGATGCCGCAGCCATGGCTACGGCGATGCGCTTCGCCAGCGCCTGCGGTGCCCTGGTGTGCCAGGGGGCCGGGGCCATCGATCCCCAGCCCACCGCCGCCGAGGTCAACGCCTGGTTGGGTTCGCGCAGCTGAACCGGTCGGCCATCACGCCGGCAGCTGCAGCCGGGCCAGCCGCCCCGCGTCGGGTTGCTGTGGGTCCACCAGCGTCAGATCCAGCATCCAGCAGCCCTCAGGCACGAAGCTGAGCCGTTCGGGCCATTCCACCGCCAGCAGGGCCCCCAGTTCGCCAGCGGCTTCCTCCTCCTGCACAAACAGCTCATCGGCGGCTGCGCTCTGCTCGAGGCGGTAGAGATCCAGGTGCACCAGGGCGCCGCGGCCGCCCCGGTAGTGCTGGGCCAGGGCAAAGGTGGGGCTGGTGATCGGCTCGGCAATCGCCAGGGCCCTGGCGATGCCCTGCACCAGGCAGGTTTTGCCTGCACCCAGATCGCCACGCAGCAGTAGCACCGCGGCGTGGCCTGCTGTTGTGGCCAGCCAGTGCTGTCCCAGCTGGTTGCCCAGCTCCTGGGTGGCCAGGGTGTCGGCCAGGATCACGCTGCGCGAATGCATGCCTGTAGATTCGCCTGAAGCGAGCCCGAAGCCTCGGCGTCTCAGCAAGTTTTTCAACAACGCCCTCCCAGTCGGGAGCGAGCTGTACCCAGGAGACAATCCCCATGGTGGCAACACCCACAGCGCCTGCGCTGCAGAGCACCAGCACGTATGTGATCGCCGATCTCGGCCTGGCCGATTTCGGTCGCAAGGAGATCGCGATCGCCGAGACCGAAATGCCGGGCCTGATGGCCCTGCGCGCCAAGTACGGCGCCGAGCAGCCCCTCAAGGGCGCCCGCATCGCGGGTTCCCTGCACATGACGATTCAGACCGCCGTTCTGATCGAAACCCTGGTGGCCCTAGGCGCCGAAGTGCGCTGGGCCAGCTGCAACATCTTCTCGACCCAGGATCACGCCGCTGCGGCCATCGCCGCGGCCGGCATTCCGGTGTTCGCCTACAAGGGCGAAACCCTGGACGAGTACTGGGCCTTCACCCACCGCATCCTCGAGTGGGGCGATGGCGGCACCCCCAACATGATTCTCGACGACGGTGGCGATGCCACCGGTCTGGTGATCCTGGGCACCAAGGCCGAGAGCGATCCCTCGGTGCTGGACAACCCCTCCAACGAAGAGGAGACCGCGCTGTTCAACAGCATCCGCCAGAAGCTGGCCGCGGTGCCCGGGTTCTATTCGCGCATCAAGGCCCAGATCCAGGGTGTCACCGAGGAGACCACCACTGGCGTGGCCCGTCTGTACCAGCTGCAGAAGAGCGGTGAGCTGCCCTTCCCGGCGATCAACGTCAACGATTCGGTCACCAAGAGCAAGTTCGACAACCTCTACGGCTGCCGCGAGTCGCTGGTCGACAGCATCAAGCGCGCCACCGATGTGATGGTCGCCGGCAAGGTCGCCCTGGTGCTCGGCTATGGCGATGTGGGCAAGGGTTCGGCCCAGTCGCTGCGCGGCCTCGGCGCCACCGTGATGATCGCCGAGATCGACCCGATCTGCGCCCTGCAGGCCGCCATGGAGGGTTACCGCGTCGTGCGTCTGGACGACGTGGTGTGCGATGTCGACATCTTCGTGACCGCCACCGGCAACTTCCAGGTGATCCGGCACGAGCACCTGATCCAGATGAAGGATCAGGCGATCGTGTGCAACATCGGTCACTTCGATAACGAGATCGATGTGGCGTCGCTGAAGCAGTACACCTGGGACAACATCAAGCCCCAGGTGGATCACATCGTGCTGCCCAGCGGCAACAAGATCATCCTGCTGGCCGAGGGGCGTCTGGTGAACCTGGGCTGCGCCACCGGCCACCCCAGTTTCGTGATGAGCAACTCGTTCACCAACCAGGTGCTGGCCCAGATCGAGCTGTTCACCAAGGGCGAGCAGTATGCCAAGCAGGTGTATGTGCTGCCCAAGCACCTCGATGAGATGGTGGCCCGCCTTCACCTTGAGAAGATCGGCGCCAAGCTCACCGAGTTGACGCAACAGCAGGCCGACTACATCAACGTGCCGGTGCAAGGGCCCTACAAGCTCGAGCACTACCGCTACTAAGCGCCACATCTGGCAAGGCCAGAACAAGCGGCTGGGGGACTTTGGACCGCAGGCTCACGTCGCTCAAATCTGAATTTCGAGCAGTCCCACTTCTCCCATGGATGTGGGCTATGGCTCTACCAAAGCCCGGTCATTCCCTTAGGAGTGATCGGGCTTTTTGATTGCTTGGTGTACAGGCTGTGGCAGTGCTGTCTTGACCCGGTTGCAGCCGCGATCGATCCAAGGATCTGGTCAGGTCCGAGCGGCTGGGATGAGCCCGCTGTTGCCGCGCCAGCGGCGTTGCGGGCGACCCCAGCCGCTCGGACCCTGCAACGTCAGAACGGCACTTCCTCCTCAGAGGGTTCACCGCTGAAGCCGCCGCCCATACCGCCGCCCCCGGTTTCGCTGTCGCGCTTGGAGCCCAGCAGCTCGAGGCGGTCGACGCGGACCACTGGCTTGCTGCGCTCTTCGCCGCTCGCGCGGTCAGTCCAGCGGTCGAGCTTGAAGCTGCCGATGATGCCCAGCAGGCTGCCCTTGCGGACGTAATCGGCGGCCACCTGGGCCTGCTTGCCCCAGATCTCGAGGTTGAACCAGTCGGGTTCGTCGTTGCCCGTGCGGCGGTTGACCGCCAGGGTCAGGTTGGCGACGACGCTGCCTGATTCGAAGTAGCGCACTTCGGGGTCGCGGCCGGCGCGGCCGACGAGGGTGATTGAGTTGACGCCCATGGCGTGTCTCCTGTTGCTGTGATGGAACTCATGATGCGGCACCTGGCCAGGCCAACGGCTGGAGGGCGCCACAGTTGAGCAATGCCACCGTTTGGGCGACCTGTAACACCCCTCTATGATTCAACCCTTGCAGCCCAGGGCGTTTCGTGTTCTTTCGACGGTTCCAGTTTTCGCGTGATATCGGCATTGACCTGGGCACCGCCAACACCTTGATGTACGTGTCGGGCAAGGGCATCGTGCTCCAGGAGCCGTCGGTAGTGGCCATCGACATGGAGCGCAACATCCCATTGGCGGTGGGGGCTGAGGCCAAGATGATGCTGGGCCGCACCCCGGGCACGATCCGTGCCGTGCGCCCGCTGCGCGATGGCGTCATCGCCGACTTCGATGCTGCCGAGCAGATGATCAAGACCTTCATTCAGAAGGGCAACGATGGCCGCGGCCTGGTGGCGCGCCGCCTGGTGGTGGGCATCCCTAGCGGGGTCACCGGTGTGGAGCGCCGCGCCGTGCGCGAGGCCGGTCTGGCCGGGGCGCGTGAGGTGCATCTGATTGATGAACCCGTGGCGGCGGCCATCGGCGCCGGCCTGCCCGTCACCGAGCCCGTCGGCACGATGATCGTCGACATCGGTGGGGGCACCACCGAAGTGGCGGTGCTCAGCCTGGGCGGCACGGTGATCAGCGAGTCGGTGCGCGTCGCCGGCGATGAGCTCAGCGATGCCATCGGCACCTACCTCAAGAAGGTGCACAACCTGGTGGTGGGTGAGCGCACCGCCGAAGACATCAAGATCCGCATCGGCTCCGCGTTCCCGTCGGAAAGCCACGACGAGACCTCGATGGATGTGCGCGGTCTGCACCTGCTCTCCGGACTGCCGCGCACGGTCAACATCCGCGCCGGCGACATTCGCGAGGCGATGGCCGAGCCCCTCAATGTGATTGTTGAAGCGGTCAAGAGAACCCTCGAGCGCACCCCACCCGAGCTGGCCGCCGACATCGTCGATCGCGGCATCATGCTGGCCGGCGGTGGTGCCCTGGTGAAGGGGATCAGCGACCTGATCAGCCACGAGACCGGCATCCTGGTGCACGTGGCCGAAGACCCCCTGCTCTGCGTGGTCAACGGCTGCGGCATCGTGCTCGAGGACTACAGCCGTCTGGTGCGGGTGCTCGACACCCCCGACTTCATCCGCCCGGCAGCCTGAGCCTGATGCAGGCCGGGCGCGGCTTTCGTGTTTCACCGCTGCGGCTGCTGCTCACCGGCTGGCCCTGGATCGTTTTGGGGCTGCTGTTGGTGGCTGTGCGGCTCAGCAAGGGCGCGGGCTTCAGTGATGCCTATGCCCTGGTGAGCAGGCCGTTCTGGCCGGGCAGTGCCCAGTCGGACTGGTTGCGTTCAGCCCAGCGTCTGGATCAGCAGAGCCGGCTGAGGCAGCTTGAGGCCGACAACGTGCGCCTGCGCCAGTTGCTGGCCCTGCAGCAACGCGGTGGTGATCTGCTGCCGGCGCCGGTGATCGCCCGGCCGGCCATGGGCTGGTGGCAGCAGCTCGTGCTCGGCAAAGGGGCCTGGCAGGGTGTCCACAGCGGTGATGTGGTGCTGGCCCCGGGTGGTTTGCTCGGCCGCATCGCCTCAGTCACCCCCAGCACGTCGGTGGTGCAGCTGCTCACCGACAGCGGCAGCCGGGTCGGGGTCTGGGTGCCGCGCACGGGCGAGCACGGCCTGCTCGTGGGCCTGGGCACCGAGCGGCCAGCCCTGCGTTTTCTCGATCGCGACATCCGCGTGCGGCCTGGCGACCTGGTGACCACGTCACCGGCGAGCACCCTGCTGCCCCCCAATCTCACCGTGGGGGTGGTGCAGCGGCTGGATGAGCAGGTCATGCCCGCCCCAGAGGCACTGGTGCAGCTCAGCGCCCCGGTGGCTGCCGTCGACTGGGTGCAGGTGCGTTCGCGGCCCCCTGGATCGCAGCCATGACCGATCTGGAGCTCTGGCGGAGGGCTTGGTGCCTGGCCACGGGCCTGCTGGTGCCGCTGCTGGCATTGGTGTCACCGGGCTGGCTGCAGCTCAGCGCCACGGGGCCGGCCTGGGCGGTGCTGTGGTTGTTGCCCTGGGCCTTGATCGATGGGCCCTGGTCGGGGGCTCTGGTGGGGGCGGCATTGGCGTTGCTGCTCGATGCGCTGCATCCCGGTGCGGTCAGCCAGCTGCCCGCCCTGGCCCTGCTGGGATGGTGGTGGGGCCGTCTCGGTCGCCGCAGTGTGGTGATGGAGCGCAGCCTGTCGCTCGGGCTGCTGGCCCTTGTGGGTGCTCTGGTGCTGGGTGGTTCGGTGCTGCTGCAGTTGTGGTTTCGCGGTGAATGGCCGCTCTCAGGGCTGCAGGTTCTCTGGGCTCAGACCCTGCTCACGGCGCTGCTGGCGCCGCTGGTGTGCTCGCTGTGGCTGCTGATCTGGCGTCAGCAGCTCCCGGGTGTGCGCTGATGGGGCTCACCCGCCGGAGGCTGCTGCAGAGCATCACCACGGCGGCCGGCTCGGCCGCGGCCGCGGCGGCTCTGGCGGGGTGCGGCCCGCGCTGGCGGGGTGCTGGCGGCTTGGGCCGCTCGCTCAATGTCTGGACCCTCGACCTGGCCCCCCGCTTCAACGGCTATCTGCAGGGGGTGATCCGCTCCTGGGAGCAGCAGAACCCCGGCATCACGGTGCGTTGGACCGATGTGCCCTGGGCCTCGGTCGAGCGCAAGCTGCTGGCAGCCGTGTTTGCCCGCACCGCCCCCGACCTGGTCAACCTCAATCCGCCGTTTGCCGCCAACCTGGCCAGCAAGGGTGGCCTGCTTGACCTGGCGCCGTTGGTGCCGGCTGCCGCCGCCGCCAGTTACCTGCCCCCGATCTGGCAGGCCGGTGAGCAGGCCGGTCAGCAGTTTGCGCTGCCCTGGTATCTCACCGCCCGCATCACCATGGCCAACCGCTCGCTGCTGCAGCGGGCCGGCTATGGGGCACCGCCCCAGCGCTGGGATCAGGTGCCCGCCTATGCCGCCGCGGTGCGGCGCCGCACCGGTCGCTACGCCCTGTTTGTGACCGCGGTGCCAGACGATTCGGCCGAACTGCTCGAAACTCTGGTGCAGCAGGGGGTGCAGCTGCTCGATGGCGATCGTCGTGCCGCCTTTGATTCGGATGCGGGTCGGGCTGCCTTTGCGTTCTGGAGTGAGCTGTACCGCCAGGGTCTGCTGCCGCGGGAGGTGGTGAGCCAGGGCTACCGGCGCGCCATCGAGCTCTACCAAAGCGGCGATCTGGCCCAGGTCGCCACGGGGCCCGATTTCCTGCGCAATTTGCAGACCAACGCTCCTGGCATCGCGGCGCAGACGGCACCGTTTGGCCCGATCACCGGCTCCGCGGGCGAAGCCAATGTGGCGGTGATGAACCTGGTGGTCCCCCGCCAGAGCGCCATGGCTGCCGAGGCGGTGAGCTTTGCGCTGCATCTCACCAATGCCAGCAACCAGCTGGCCTTTGCCGAGCAGGCCCGGGTGCTGCCCTCCTCCACGGCGGCGCTGCAGCAGTTGCAGCAGCGCCTGCAGGCTGCGCCCGTGGCGACGGCTCCTGAGCAGTTGGTGCAACGGGCTCGCCTGCTGTCGGCGCAGGCCCTGGCCGATGCCCGGGTGCTGGTACCGGCGATACCTGGCATCAAACGGCTGCAGGCGATCGTCTACACCCAGCTGCAACGGGCGATGCTGGGCGAGCTGGGCAGCGATCAGGCCCTCTCTGAAGCGGCACTGCAGTGGAACCGCTATGCCCAGGCCCGTCATCCCTGATCCGCCTTTTTCTGCAGCCCATGGGCAACCAAAGTCCTGTAGAAATTCTTAAAAATCAGCAGACCCCAGCCCCGGGTGGGGTTCTGGGGGATGACCGGTGGGCATCCTGAGGGGTAGGGTTGCGTTTCTTCATGAAGCGCTCGCCCCATGCCTCCTGAGGAAAGCTCCCGGCACAACGGGTTTCATCAGGCTGGCAGTGGAGCTGATGGTCTGGACGATGGGCTCGTCAGTCCTGAAACCAGGGCAACCCTGCTCGTCGTCGATGACGAGGCGGCGGTGCGCCGGGTGCTGGTGATGCGGTTGCAACTGGCCGGGTACCGCGTGATCTGCGCCGAAGACGGTGAGGAGGCGCTGACACTGTTCCACCAGGAGCAACCCGATCTGGTGGTGCTTGATGTGATGCTCCCCAAGCTCGATGGGTTCGCGGTGTGCCGCCGGCTGCGGGCCGAGTCGTGTGTGCCGATCATCTTCCTGTCGGCCCTGGATGCCATCGCCGAGCGGGTCTCGGGCCTGGACCTGGGGGCCGATGACTACCTGCCCAAGCCCTTCTCGCCCAAGGAGCTCGAGGCGCGCATCGCCACGATCCTGCGCCGAGTGGGCCGCGGCTCGGCCAGCAGCGAGCCCCGCGAGATCCCCTCAGGCAGCGGGGTGTTGCGGGTCGGTGGGCTGGTGGTCGACACCAACCGCCGCCAGGTGACACGCGATGGCGAGCGCATCTCGCTCACCTACACCGAATTCAGCCTGCTGGAGCTGCTGTTTCGAGAGCCGGGCCGGGTGGTGCCGCGGGCCGAGATCCTGGAGCAGCTCTGGGGGTACCCGCCGCGCCGTGCCGCCGACCTGCGCGTGGTTGATGTCTATGTGGCTCGCCTGCGCGGCAAGCTTGAACCCGATCCCCGCAATCCCGAGCTGATCCTCACCGTGCGCGGCACCGGCTACGCCTCTCAGCGCATGCGCGATGCGGCGATGGCGGCGGCCAGCTGCACGGGGCGGATCTGCGCGAGACCCGTCTCGAAAAAGCTGAGGCCCTGCGGGCTCTTGGCCAGGGTCCCTACGCCCTGACCTTTGCGCCGTCGCACCGCACCGCCGAGCTGCAGGAGACCCATGCCGACCTGCCCAACGGTGAAGAGCGTGCCGTGGCCGTGGCCGTGGCCGGTCGGGTGATGACCCGGCGGGTCATGGGCAAGCTCGCCTTCTTCACCCTGGTGGATGAAAGCGGGCCCATCCAGCTGTACCTGGAGAAGGCGACGCTGGAGGCCGGCGCTGCCGAGGCATTCGCCCAGATCACCACCCTGGTGGATGCCGGGGATCTGATCGGCGTCGAGGGCAGCCTGCGGCGCACCGACCGCGGCGAGCTGTCGGTCAAGGTGCAGCGCTGGCAGATGCTCAGCAAGAGTCTGCAGCCCCTGCCCGACAAGTGGCACGGCCTCGCCGATGTCGAGAAGCGCTACCGCCAGCGCTATCTCGATCTGATCGTGTCGCCGCAGACCCGCGACACCTTCCGCCGGCGTGCGTTGGCGGTGAGCGCCATGCGCCGCTGGCTGGATGAGCGCGGCTTTCTGGAGATCGAGACGCCGGTGCTGCAGAGCGTGCCGGGTGGGGCCGATGCGCGGCCGTTCGAGACCCACCACAACGCCCTCGATCTGCCACTCACCCTGCGCATTGCCACCGAGCTGCATCTCAAGCGCCTGGTGGTCGGGGGCTTTGAGCGCGTCTACGAGCTGGGCCGCATCTTCCGCAACGAAGGGGTCAGCACCCGCCACAACCCCGAGTTCACCTCGATCGAGATCTATCAGGCCTACAGCGATTACCTCGGCATGATGGATCTCACCGAGCAGCTGATCGCCCATGTGTGCCGGCAGGTGTGCGGCAGCACGCAGCTCAGCTACCAGGGCACCGCGATCGACCTCACCCCGCCTTGGCGCCGGGTGACCATGCACGAGCTGGTGCAGCAGGCCACCGGCCTGAACTTCACGGGCTTCAGTTCCCATGCCGAGGCGGCCGCCGCCATGCAGGCCAAGGGCCTGGAGGTGCCGGCGCTGGCCGATTCGGTGGGACGGCTGCTGGTGGAGGCGTTCGAGCAGACCGTGGAAGCGGATCTGATCCAGCCCACCTTCGTGATCGATTACCCCGTCGAGAACTCGCCCCTGGCCAGGGCCCATCGCAGCAAGCCGGGGCTGGTGGAGCGCTTTGAGCTGTTCATTGCCGGTCGCGAGACCGCCAATGCCTTCAGCGAGTTAATCGATCCGCTGGATCAGCGCCAGCGCCTGGAGGCGCAGCAGGCCCGCAAGGCCGCCGGCGACGACGAGGCCCAGGCCGTGGATGAGGACTTCATCCATGCCCTGGAGGTGGGCATGCCCCCCACCGGTGGGCTGGGCATCGGCATCGACCGGTTGGTGATGCTGCTCACCGACAGCGCCTCGATCCGCGATGTGATCGCCTTCCCGCTGCTGCGCCCAGAGGCCCCGTCAGGCCGCGATCCGGCGCAGTGAGATAATGGCTTTATCAGGCTATGGCTCCTCGTCGGGGGTTCTCGGTTTCATGAGTGGCGAGCGCGTTGGATTTCGCTTCAAGCACGCGGATGCGGTGGTGAAGCGCAACCCCCAGGGCCGTTCGCGCCGTGGTTGGGTGATGGAGCCGGTCGAGCAGACCACCAGCCGGGGCACCAAGATGCCGGCCTACCGCATTCGCTGGCGCGACAGCGAACGCCCCGAAATCGTGCTGCAGCACATGCTGATTGCCGATCCCGATCCAACTCCGCCGCCCGAAGGGGTGAGCCTGGTGCCTCCCGCCCCCAAGGGCTGAGTCAGCTCCAGCCGCGCAGCCTGTAAACCAGCAATCCGAGATGCTCCTTGAGGGCAACGGTGCTCTGGTGCAGGTCTTTGGCGTCGGGCAGCAGAGCCTCCAGCAGGCTGGCCGCCGTGGCTGATCCCATCTGATCCCGTGCCGGCAGCAGGTAATCGCAGGCCACCGGCACGACTTGCAGCCCGCCGCTCAGCCGCCTGAACGTGGCCAGTGCCCGCGGCAGGTGGGTGGCACTGGTGACCAGCAGCACCGAGCGCCAGCCCCTGGCCTGGGCCAGCCCGGCGAGGGCCCGTGCCTCTTCGGCGGTGTTGCGCGGCTGCTCCAGCAGCAGCATGCGCTTGGCTGGCAGTCCCAGCTCTGACGCCAGTACAGCAGCCGAGCGGGCTTCGCTGGCGGCCGGGTCGCCGGTGCTCAGCTTCACCTTGCCGCCGGTGAACACCAGCAGCGGCGCCTGGCCCTGGCGCAGCAGGGCCAGGCCGGTGAGCAGGCGGTCGCCGCCTTCGTTGACCTCGACCGTGCGCCGGGGCCGCAGGGCGGGCCTCAGGCCGCCGCCCAGCACCACGATGGCGTCGGCTCTGGGGATCAGCCGCGGGGTCAGGGCGGTGCTGCGCTGCTCCAGGCCCCAGGTCAGCTCGCGGCTGACCAGCGGTGTGGCCGGAATCCACAGGATCGCGATGCCGGCGGCGCTGAGCCAGGGGCTCCAGCGCCGCCGCCGTCCCAGCAGGGCAGCCAGCTGCAGCAACAACGCCAGGCCCAGCGGGTACAGGCCCAGGGGCAGCAGTTTCGAGAGGATGAAACCCATCGCGGCTGGCCTTAGCGCTGCTGCTGCTGCTGGCGTTTGAGCTGTTGCAACGCCTGCTCGGCCTCAAACGCCGCCCATTCGGCTTCCAGCGTCGCGGGGTTGGCCTGGGCTGCGCTGTTGAGGTGTTCCAGCGCGGCCTCCACCGCCGCGAAGCGGGCGCCCAGCTCGGCCAGCCGTTGCCACTGCTGGCGCCCCTGCAGCATCAAGCTGCCCCGATGGGCCTCGGCCCGGGCGGCCAGGTCGGCGGCCCCGGCGGCACGGGCCTTGCTGCAACGGGCCTGCCACTGGCGGATCTCAGTGGCCAGCCGCAGCAGGGTCTGGCGCAGCTCCTGGGCCTGTTGCTGCAGCTGCAGCCGCTCCTGGCTCAGCCGTTCCTGGCGGTCGCGGGCCTCCTGCTGCTCGAGCCGGGCCTGCTGGGCCGGGTTGGCCTGCAGAAAGGCCTCCAGCTGCTGGTTCAGCCGCGCTTCGAGGTCGTCAAACCAGGTGCTCATGGTGGGTCTGCCGGCTCAGGGCTGCTCGGGCGCCCGCGTGATCAGGGGCGCTTCGATCTCCTCGTTGAGCGGGGTGATCGCCGCCTCGCGTGAGCGCAGCAGCAGCTGGGTCAGTCGGGCAATGGCGCCGTCACCCAGGTCCTCGCTGCTGATGCGGTCAAAGGCGCGGCGGTAGAGCTCCTCGAGCTCGGCAATCAGGTCTTCGCGGGTCTGGCGCATGGCGGCCCGTTGCTGTTCGCGGCTCATGGGTCACCTCGACTGGCGGACCTCAGGAGTCTGCCCGCTCCAGCAGCAGCAGCGACAGCTCGCCGGCCGGATCACTCCAGCGTTGGCCGAGGCGCCAGCCGGCGGGTTGGGCCAGCTGCAAAAAGGCCTCGGTGGAGTACTTGAGGCTGTATTCAGTGATCAGCTCGTCGCCCGCTGCAAAGCGCCAGTGCTGGCCGGCCACGCTCACCGTCTGCGCGCAGCTGCTGACCAGGGCCATGGCCACGCGGCTGTGGCTGGCTTCCCAGCGGGCCACATACGCAAAAGCCGTTGGATCCAGGTTGCCGGCCAGGTCGCGGTTGAGCCGCACCAGCAGGTTGCGGGCAAAGGCCGCCGACACCCCGGCCGCGTCGTTGTAGGCCGCCTCCAGGCGCTCGGCGGGCTTGGGGTGGTCGATGCCGATCAGCAACCTGCTGCCTGGCCCCAGCAACCGTGCGAACTGCTCCAGCAGCGCCCGGGCTTCAGGCGGGCTGAAATTGCCGATCGAGCTGCCCGGGTAGAAGCCATGGCGGCGTTGACCGTGCAGCAGCGGGTGCGCCGGCAGATCGGCCAGCTGGCTGTAGTCGCAGCAGATCGCCAGCATCGGCACCTGCGGGCGGCGGGTCTGCAGGTCGGCACAGCTCTGCTCCAGGTGCCGGGCGCTGATGTCGAGCGGCACATAGGCGGCTGGGCGCAACGCTTCGAGCAGCGGCCCCACCTTGCGCAGGTTGCCGGCGCCGAATTCGACCAGCACCCCGGGCCCCAGCGCCGCCGCCAGTTCGCCAGCACGCTGCTCCAGCAGGGCCGTTTCGACCCGGGTGAGGCTGTATTCGGGCTGCTGGCCAATCGCTTCAAACAGCCGTGAACCCTCGGCGTCGTAGAGCAGCCAGGCCGGCAGCTGACGGGGGTGGCGGCCCAGACCTTCGCGCACCAGCCGGGCCATGTCGGCGGGGGCCGGATGCAGGTTGATCAGCTGGGGGCGGGTCTGCAGGGTCATGGGCTGAGCTGGGCTGCGTTGGCCGGGCTGCGGTCTTTGGCCAGCCGCAGGCCAGCCGCCATCCAGCGGCTCGCCGGGGCAAAGAAATTGCGGTAGGTCTGCCGTGCGTGGCCTGCGGGGGTCAGAAAGCAGCTGCCGCGCAGCACCATCTGGGAGCTCATGAACTTGCCGTTGTATTCGCCGATGGCGCCGTTGGCCGGGGCAAAGCCCGGATAGGGCCGGTAGGGGCTGGCGGTCCATTGCCACAGCACCCCGAAGGCCTGGGGCAGGACGCCGGCCAGCAGCTCCCATTCCGCTTCGCTCGGCAACCGGGCCCCCGCCCAGCGGGCGTAGGCATCGGCTTCAAACCAGCTGAGGTGCCGCACCGGTGCCTCCGGATCGCGGCCCCGGCGCCCCGCCAGGGTGAATTCATCGCCATCGCGCCAGTAGCGGGGTGCCTGCCAGCCGCGCTGCTGGGCCAGAGACCAACCTTCGCTCATCCACAGCTCGGGGCGCCGGTAGCCCCCATCAGCGATGAAGGCGTCGTACTCGGCGTTGCGCACCAGCGTGCTGGCGATCGCGAAGGGGTTCAGCCAGAGGCGATGCCGCGGGGCCTCATTGTCGAAATGGAAGCGCTGCTCGCCAGCGGGGTGGCCGATCTCCACCAGGCCGCCGGCATGCTCCAGCCAGGTCTGGTTGGGGCCTGCAGCGCCGGCTTGGGCGCCGTCATGCCAGACCCGGGCAAAGCTCGCCTCGGGCGCCTCGCCATAGACGGGCTCAAGCGGGTTGCGGCTGAAGCCATCCAGCAGGTCCATCAGCAGCAGCTCCTGATGCTGCTGCTCGTGCTGCAACCCCAGTTCGACCAGGGCCAGCAGGTTGTCGGCAGCGTCTTGACCTGGGCTGTCGGCCAAAAGGCTCAGCAGCTCAGCCAGGCCGGCATCGACACGCTGCCGCCAGGCCAGCACCGCGGCGATCGCCGGGCGGCTGAGAAGCCCGCGCTGGGGTCGCGGATGGCGCGCGCCTACGGCGTCGTAATAGCTGTTAAACAGAAAGCCCCAGGGCTCGGGTGCCGGCTCATGGGCCTGCAGCAGCCCGGCCACTGCGGCCGGCTTCAGCACAAAGGTCTCGAAGAACCAGGTGGTGTGCCCCAGGTGCCATTTGGGCGGGCTGGCATCGGCCATGCCCTGCAGGCACAGGTCCTCGACCTCCAGCGGCTCCACCAGCTCGTGGCTGTGCTGCCGCACCTGCCTGAGCCGTTGCGCCAGGTCCATGGCCTCCATTGCGTCGGGCAGTGGCGATGCGCAGCTGCGATGGCTTGACCCTAAGGGTCCGGCCCGGGGGTGCCTACCATCCGCCCAAGCACGTGCTTGCTCATGGGCCCTGGGATCACCGATGGATTTGTGGGCGCGGTGGGGAATACCCCGCTCATCCGCCTGAACGCCCTCAGTGCCCTCACCGGTTGCACCATCCTCGGCAAGGCTGAGTTCATGAACCCCGGCGGGTCGGTCAAGGACCGGGCGGCACTGGGGATTCTGCTGGAGGCCGAGCAGAGCGGTGCGCTGCAGCCGGGGGGCACGGTGGTGGAGGGCACCGCCGGCAACACCGGCATCGGCCTCACCCATCTCTGCAATGCGCGCGGCTACAAGGCGCTGATCGTGATTCCCGAGACCCAGTCGGCCGAGAAGATCGGCCTGTTGCGCAGTCTGGGGGCCGAGGTGCGCACGGTGCCGGCGGTGCCCTACCGCGATCCCAACAACTACGTGAAGCTGTCGGGGCGCATCGCGGCCGAAACCCCTGGCGCGATCTGGGCCAACCAGTTCGACAACCTGGCCAACCGCCGCGCCCACTTCAACACCACAGGACCCGAGATCTGGCAGCAGACCGGCGGCCAGGTGGATGCCTGGGTGGCCGCCACCGGCACCGGAGGCACCTACGCCGGTGTGGCGCTGTATCTCAAGCAGCAGAACCCCAGGTTGCGCTGCGTGCTGGCCGATCCCCATGGCAGCGCCCTGTACAGCTGGGCCACCAGTGGTGAGCTGTCCAGTGAGGGGTCCTCGATCACCGAGGGCATCGGCAACAGCCGCGTCACCGCCAACCTCGAGGATGTGCCGATCGACGATGCCGTGCGCATCGACGACCAACAGGCCCTGGAGACCATCTACCAGCTGCTCTGGCAGGAAGGTCTGTTTCTCGGTGGCTCCGTGGGGATCAACGTGGCCGCGGCCGTCGAGACCGCCCGCCGGCTCGGTCCGGGCCACACGATTGTGACGGTGCTGTGCGACAGCGGTGATCGCTACCGCTCCCGGCTGTATGACGCAGCCTGGCTGGCCTCCAAGGGCCTGCAACAACCCCAGCCACGCCAACCCGTCGCTGCCGGTCTGTGAGTGATGCCATGCCCAGTCCAGGCACCCTGATCGCCGAGCGCTACCGCCTCGAGCAATGCCTCAGCACCGGGGATCAGGGCAGCCTCTGGCGCGGCAGTGACCTGCTCGCCGCCGAGGCGGCGGTGGCGCTGCGCCAGCTGGGTCCGTCGTTTGACCAGACCAAAGCGCGGCAGCGCTGGTCCCAGCTGCAGGGGGTGCTCCACCCCCAGGTGCCGCGCCTCGGCGCTGCGATCAGCGAGGGCGAGAACCTCTGGCTGGTGCGTGAATGGCAGGCCGGCCGCAGCTATGACCAGCTGCGCGCCGCCCGGCTCGAGCGGCAGCTGGTGTTTGGAGCGGGCGAGGTGGTGCTGCTGCTGCGGCAGCTGCTTTTCGTGCTGGCGGTGCTGCACAGCCAGGAGCTGGTGCACGGCGATCTCAGCCCCGCCAACCTGCTGCGCCGCGACAGCGATGGCCTGCCGGTGCTGCTTGATTTCGGCCTCGTGTGCGGGCTGCCGACCGCCACGGCCGGCTACGCCCCGCCGGAGCTGGCCCGCAGCGGTGTGCCCCAGGCCTGGATGGATCTGCATGCTGCCGGGGTGCTGGCGTTGGTGCTGGTCAGCGGCTTGCAGCCGTCGGCCCTGCTGGATCCGGTGACCCTCGCCTGGCGCTGGCCCGTGGCGCTTGAGGCTGAACCGGAATTGCAGGGCCTGCTGGCCCGCCTGCTCAGCGCCGCACCGGCCGATCGGTTTGCTTCGGCAGCGGCGGCCCTGAAGGCGTTTCAGGCGCTGCCGATGCCCGACAGCACCGGCCCCGTGCCGCGGGCCGATCGCACCGTGGTGCTCGTGCCCCCCAGCCCTGAGCCTGAGCTGCCGGCGCCCGAGGTTGCCGTGGTGGCACCCGTCGCCGAGCTGCCGCCGCTGCCGGCACCTGACCCCGAACCCGAATCCCGATCGGCCCGCAGCCGCGCCGAGGCCCGTGAAGAGGCCGTTGAGGGTGGGGTCTGGCCGGTGGTGATCGCCCTGGTGCTCTCGGCGGTGGTGGGGACGGCTTTGGGTTGGTGGTTCCTGAGCCGTGGTCGCCTGGCCCTGCCAGGGTCCGAGAGCGCCCTGCAGCTGCCCAGCAGCCTGCCCGCAGCTGAGGTGGATCAGCGGCAGCAATTGCTCAACCGCCTGCGTGCCATGCAGGTGGATCGGCCCTGGTTCCTCAAACTGGTGGATGCCAGCCTGCTGGCGCAGTTCCCCGAACGCGGCGGCCGCTTGCCTAGCGATTCGGCGGATGATGCACCGCTGCGCAAGGTGTGGAATGAGCTGGCCGAGGAATGGCTGGCCAAGGTGGAGCAATTGCCGCTCGAGATCCGGCGCCGGCTGGGCACCTACTCCATGGGCGACTGGCAACAGCGCCAGCGGGCGCTGGTGGCCCAGGGGTTGAGCCCGGCGGTGCTGCGCCAGCTGGTGTCGGGCAGTGCCAGCACCCTGTTGCCAGGTCGCGAAGACGCCGACATCCCCCCTGAGCCGTTCCGGCAACTCTGGTTTGCTGCAGCCGAACAGAGCCTGGCCAATGTGCAGATCGAGCCGATCGATGCCCAGCCCCTCGACACCAAGGTGCTCTCGGCCCAGATCGATGCCGGCGGCGCGCGTCTGTTTCCGATTCGCTTGCCGGTGGGCTATCGCCTGGTGTTGGGGGTCAATGGCTCGCCGTTGATGCAGATGGCCGTCTATGCCGCTGATGGTGCCCAGCTGGAAGGTCGCGGGCCCCTGCGGGTGGTGAGCCTGGGGGCCCAGCGCCGCTCCCCCGTGCAGCTGCTGGTCAGCAACGACGGGGTGGCGCCGGCCTTGATCACCCTGTCGCTGCGGGCCGACCCCCCCGCGGCGGTGCCCCGGCCCCAGCCGCCCGCGGCCAGCGAGCCGCTCGCCCCAGCTCCCCTGTCGCCGCCGCCGCTGGAGCCTCCAGCGGCGCAGCCCTAGAGCCGCGCGATCGCCGCCCGGGTTTCCTTGGCGTCTTGCTTGCGCTTGTCGTCGGCGCGCTTGTCGTGGAGCTTGCGGCCCTTGCCCAGGCCGATGCTCACCTTGATCCAGCTGCCCTTGAGGTGCATGTTGAGCGGGATCAGGGCCAGGCCCTTCTGATCGAGGCCGCCGCGCAGCTTGTCGATCTCGCGGCGGTGGGCCAGCAGCTTGCGCACCCGCAGCGGCTCGTGGTTGAAGTACCTGCCGGCGTGGCTGTGGGGCGAGATGTGGACGTTGTGCAGCTGCAGCTCGCCATTGCGAATCAGGCAGAAACCGTCGCGCAGGTTCACCTGGCCGGCGCGGATCGACTTGACCTCGGTGCCCAGCAGTTCGATGCCGGTCTCGAGGGTGTCGATAATCTCGGGGTGGTGACGGGCGAAGCGGTTGTCCGCCAACAGCCGGTTGGCCTCATTGCGGCGGGCCCTGGCGGCAGCTTTCTTGGCTCCGCCTTTGGCCATCACTCCTGCAACCCGCTCGCCTGTGCCCCCCGACCCTAGGCAGCTGCCGGTACCCTCGGGCCATGGCGATCGTCTCTTCTGCGGCAGTTTCGGGCTCGGGCGTGCCGGCTCGCCGCCCCGCCTCGCCTGCAGAGCCCGCCCCACGGTTGCTGGACGCCTCGGCCCAGCCAGGAGATGGGGCTGACCGCGACACTGGCGTGGGGAGCGATCTTCCCCAGCGCGAAGACTCGCTGCGGCCCCGGCGGCTGGCCGAGTACATCGGCCAGCGCGAGCTCAAGCAGGTGCTGGGCATCGCCATCGAAGCCACCCGCAGTCGCGGCGATGCCCTCGACCATGTGCTGCTCTATGGCCCGCCGGGGTTGGGCAAGACCACCATGGCCCTGGTGCTGGCCGAGGAGCTCGGGGTGCGTTGTCGCATCACCAGCGCCCCGGCCCTGGAGCGCCCCCGCGACATCGTGGGCCTGCTGGTGAACCTGCAGCCGCGGGAGCTGCTGTTCATCGATGAGATCCACCGCCTCAATCGCGTGGCCGAGGAGATCCTCTATCCGGCGATGGAAGACTGTCGCCTCGATCTCACCGTGGGCAAGGGCGCCACGGCCCGCACCCGCAGTCTGGAGATTGCGCCATTCACCCTGGTGGGAGCCACCACCCGCGCGGGTTCGCTGAGTTCTCCCCTGCGCGACCGGTTCGGCCTGATCCAGCGGTTGGAGTTCTACGACCTGGGGGATCTGCAGGCGATCGTGGCGCGGGCTGCCGGCTTGCTGGAGCTGCAGCTCGACGCCGAGGCGGCCCTGGAGGTGGCGCGCCGCTGCCGCGGCACGCCCCGCATCGCCAACCGACTGCTGCGCCGGGTGCGCGATGTGGCTGCCGTGCGCGGCCATGGGGCCATTGGCCAGCAGCTGGTGGCCGAGGCCCTCAGCCTGCACCGCGTCGATGCTCGCGGCCTTGATGCCAGCGACCGGCGCTTGCTGGCCCTGTTGCTCGACGACCATGGCGGCGGCCCCGTGGGGCTGGACACCCTGGCCGCCGCCCTTGGTGAAGATCCCACCACCCTCGAAACCGTGGTCGAGCCCTACCTGCTGCAGCTGGGTTTCCTGCAGCGCACACCCAGGGGGCGCATCGCCACCGATGCGGCACGTGAGCATCTTGGCTGGGATGCAGCGGCATGAGGCGGGCTCTTGGCAGCCTGCTTCTGGGGCTGCTCTCCCTGTGGCTGTGGTTGACCCCCGGCATGGCGCTGGCCGCCGTCGCCGGGCCCAACGCCGAGCTGCCCCAGCTGTTTGATCAGGCGCTGCAGGCCAGCCGCCAGGGCGATTTTGGCCAGGCTCTGCCCCTCTGGAATCAGGTGCTGGAGCTGGCGCCCGCCGATGCCGCCGCCTGGAGCAACCGCGGCAACGTGCAGCTGGCCCTGGGGGATCCGGAGGCGGCGATCGCCGATCAGAGCAAGGCGATCGAGCTGGAGCCGCTCAGCCCCGATCCCTATCTCAACCGCGGCACCGCCGAGGAGGCGCTGGCCCGCTGGGATGCCGCCGCCGCCGATTACTCCTGGATCCTCAAGCATGTGCCGGCGGCGTCAGGGCGCCATGGGCAGCCCACTGTGCCGCGCGCCTCGGCCCTCTACAACCTCGGCAACGTCAAGGGTTCCCTCGGGGATTGGCAGGCCGCTCGGGCCAGTTTCGAGGCTGCGGCCGAGGCCAGGCCGGGCTTTGCCATGGCTCGCTCCAGCGCGGCCCTGGCCGCGTTTCAACTCGGCGATCTGGAGACGGCAGAGCGGCAGTTGCGGGCGCTGATCCGCCGGTACCCCCTGTTTGCCGATGCCCGCGCCGGCCTCACGGCCCTGCTCTGGCGTCAGGGGAGTCGCGGTGAGGCCGAAAGCCACTGGGCCGCCGCCTCCGGTCTCGATCCCCGCTATCGCCAGCGAGAATGGTTGCTGTCGATGCGGCGCTGGCCCCCGGTGCCTGTCGAGGCTTTGCAGCAATTCCTTGCCCTGGCCGGTTGATGGCACCGCGATGACAGCGTCTCTGGCGCACGACCGCAGCAATCCGGTGCTCAGCGATGACCTGCGGGACGTGCTCACCGCCGCCCTGCCTGAGCTGATCGAGCTGCGGCGGCACCTGCACCGCCATCCGGAGCTGAGCGGACAGGAGCAGCAGACCGCGGCCCTGGTGGCCGGTGAGCTGCGGCGCCATGGCTGGCAGGTGCGCGAAGGCGTGGGCCGCACCGGTGTGCTGGCCGAGCTGGGTCCCTCCAGCCTCCCGGGGGGTGGCCCCGCGCCCATCGTCGGCCTGCGGGTCGACATGGATGCCCTGCCGGTGGAGGAGCGCACCGGGTTGTCCTACGCCTCCTGCCGCCAGGGGCTGATGCATGCCTGCGGCCATGACATCCACGCCACCGTGGGTCTGGGGGTGGCGCGGCTGCTAGCCCATGTGGCGTCCCATGATCCGGCCCGTCTGACGGCCCGGGTGCGGCTGCTGTTTCAGCCGGCCGAGGAAACCGCCGAGGGTGCCGCCTGGATGCGGGCCGAGGGCGCCATGGAAGGGATCGAGGCCCTGTTTGGGGTGCATGTGTACCCCTCGATTCCGGTGGGCAGCATCGGCGTGCGTTGCGGCAGCCTCACCGCCGCCGCCGGCGAGCTCGAGGTGGAGGTGCTGGGCGAAGGGGGCCACGGCGCCCGGCCCCACCAGAGCACCGATGCGATCTGGATCGCCGCGCGCGTGGTCAGCGGCCTGCAGGAGGCGATCAGCCGCCGGCTGGATGCGCTGCATCCGGTGGTAGTGAGCTTCGGCCGCATCGAGGGCGGCAAGGCGTTCAACGTGATCGCTGACCACGTGCGCCTGCTGGGCACCGTGCGCTGTCTCGATACCGAGCTGCATGCCCAGCTGCCGGCCTGGATCGATGACACCGTGCAGGCCCTCTGCCAGGGCCATGGCGGTGAAGCACGGGTGCGCTACCGGGTGATCTCGCCACCAGTGCACAACGACCGCGAGCTCACCGAGCTGGTGGCCGGCGTGGGCGAGCAGCTGCTGGGCCGTGAGCAGGTGCAATGGCTGGAGCAGCCCTCGCTGGGGGCCGAGGATTTCGCCCAGCTGCTCGAGGGCACCCGCGGCAGCATGTTTCGCCTGGGGGTGGCCGGCCCCGAGGGCTGCAGTCCCTTGCACAGCAGCACGTTTTCGGCCGATGAGGGGTGCCTGCCGGTGGGGATCGGCGTGCTCACCGGCTCGCTGCTGCGCTGGATCGATCGGCGCGCTGCCAGGCTGGGCTGATGAAGGAACGGGCGCTACTGATGCGTTGGTTGGCGTTGGCGGCACCCCTGCTGGTGCTGCTGGCCTTGTTGGCCCTGCTCCTGCGCTCGGGCTCCAGCAGCCTGCAGGCGCTGCCACCGTTGCTGATCGGCAGCGGCATGCTGCTCAGCAGCGTGGTCGCCCGGCGCCGCCAGCGGCGACAGTTGCTTCTGGCCCTGAGGGACTCCGATGCCTGAGCAACCGCTTGATCCCCAGCGCCTGGAGGAGCTGCGCCAGGCCATCGGTTCCGGTGATCCGTCGCGGGCGATGCCGGCCCTGGCCAACCTGCGCGAGGTGCCGCCTGAGCAGGCGATTCCGCTGTTGCTGCTCGGCCTTGAGCAGGAGGTGTTCATGGTGCGGTCACTGAGCTGCGCCGGCCTCGGTTACAAGCAGAGCCCTGCTGGCTGGGACGCGCTTGAGCGGGCCCTCGTCCATGACGATGACCCCAATGTGCGCGCCGAAGCCGCCAACGCGTTGGTGAGCTACAGCCTCGAGCGAGCCTGGCCCCTGTTGATGGAGGCCTTCGCGGTCAACGACCACTGGTTGGTGCGCTGCAGCATCCTCTCGGCCGTGGCCGAACTCACGGAGGTACCCGGGCCCTGGCTGCTCGAGCTCGCCCGACTGGCCATCACCGATGCCGATGGCACGGTGCGGGTGGGTGGCGCCGAGATCCTCGGCCGCCTGGTGTCGGAAACAGGTGCCCCGGCCGAGCTCGCGGCGGCGGCCCGCGCTGCGCTGCTGCCGCTGCAGAGCGACAGCGATCACCGGGTGGTGGCGGCGGCGCTCAACGGCCTGCAACGCTGAACGGCAGCAGGGCTGTCCTTTCGGCAGGGCTGACACTGCTTTTTGAGCCTTGCTAGCTTTTCAGTGTCACTAGGGGTGCCCGGTCGCA
>Ga0194124_10002265_pt1 | contig 22028 bp, 15 predicted proteins | sample TA2KigCas0mmetaG_FD_148605 | JGI IMG/M metagenome (GOLD analysis project Ga0194124, IMG submission 148605) | Freshwater microbial communities from Lake Tanganyika, Tanzania - TA2015031 Kigoma Deep Cast 0m | ecosystem: Environmental > Aquatic > Freshwater > Lake | place: Tanzania: Lake...
TTTGAGATTTTTTATCTTTTCGGAAAACTGATTTTGCTTTTTTAGATTTCCACGACTCAAAATCATCTGAATACTCTGATCGCATTAAAAGTCTCCTACACTTTCTAGTAAATTATTCAGTTTATGAGATATCATGTAATCTAATAAACTGATTTTAGTTTGAACAGGATGAGAATAGGCCTCTAGTATCTGTGATTCTAAATCATCTGGAATTTGACTCAAATCAATTAACATTTTATTTCTAGACCAGTTATCTGCCCATTCAGTTCCTGCAATAGATCCTAAATTTTCTAATATTTCTTTTCGCCTTTGACGAGTCAATCTGTTTTGTCGTTTTCCTTCTGTCATAAAAGTATCATCGTCTGACAAGATATTAGGTATTCCATCTCCTACATCTCCTTCCATAATATGATCTAGTAGATATTGTTTAGGAGATTCACAACGAATAAAATCTTTCTTTATAGTACTGTATTGTTCTACTTCTGGATAAATTTGAAGTTGTTGAAAGTCATTATCGTTTGATACTATTAAAACAGATTCTGTTTGATGATGATGTTTTGCCAGCACAGCAATAATATCGTCTGCCTCTGCACCTATGATTCTGATATTCTTGTAGGGTAGAACATCTAATATTTCAGATCGAACAATTGACATATTTTCATATATCTCTGTCCAATTTACACCAGAAGCTTGTTGCTTTCGTTTTCTATTTTGTTTGTAATGAGGAAATTTATTCTTTCTCCAAGACGGACCTGCATCGTTACAGACAACTATTTTTCCGTATCGATTTCCAAACTTTTTATTGATAAATCTGTACGAATTGAATACGAGATGTCTTATGAAATCTGTATCCATTACTGGATTAGACTTCATGTTCTGAAATATACTGGCAATTAGTAATTGACTATTGTCTACTAAAATCATAAAATTATCATATCATAAAAACTAAAAAAGTCAATGGGATATCCAATGTGGATTATTTTTAATATTTTGAAATACGTATTCTTTATTTGTTATTGTATTGAACCATCTATCCCCAGATCGAAGATATCCTGTTGGTTTAGTTATCGACTGAACTCTTCTGTTGGGTATATTTCGTAATTCATTCCACACAGCAGATTTTTCAAATGGTTCGTATGAACCAGAAACGTCTTCTGATGCGTAATATAATCTATCGTTATAGGCTACAATTTCATTCTTTGAATATTGTATTATATTACCATCATGATCTACTTTTTTAAAATATTTTACTTTAGAAAAATCTATATCTGTTATATTTAAAGATTCATTTAAATTCGTTGTAGGCTGCGTACTTTGAACTAATTGATTTGAATTCATTCTAGGCTGCGTACTTTGAACTAATTGATTTGAATTCATTCTAGGCTGCATACTTTGAACGAATTGATTTGAATTCGTTGTAGGCCGCGTACTTTCGACGTAAGGAAAAGTAACCCCAGGAAGTTCAGGATACGTCATATAACTACTCATGATATTTTATTTATACAACTCAAAATAATACAATCTTGATTTATTCTTGTTTTTGCCTGCATTTCTTTTGTTTTTATTCCGTTCCACAATCTTTCCATGAATTTTAAGTTTGTGGGATTTATAGCAGTAAAAATATTTTTGGGATTTCTTATTTTTTTCTTTTTGCTATTAGTTTGATCAATATTGATCAAAGTTGATCCTTTTACTGATATAGAAGTAGACTGATATCTATAAATAAATCTATTTTTTGTATTATAAACAAAAATAATAGAAGACCCTATTATGTCTATGGGATTTTGGGATCGTAATCCTAGATCTGATTCTTCTACTTTATATTTCAATTTCTTTACCAACTTATCTGCAGTTTTGGGTTTTGTTTTTCTTATACTTTTAGCTTTTACGACTAATCCAGTTTGTAATCTACAAAACAAATCTTCATAAAACTCCAATACAAATTTCAATTGTTTAGGAGTAAGATAAGAATAGGCTTCAACTAATTGAAGATCTTTTTTGTTTTTTGCCAGTCTTATTTCTTTGATATTTCTTTCTAGGATATCCCTTATTTCGTCTTCTACTAATTTTACTATACTATTGGTCAGTCCACCAATAAATGTTTTAAATTCAAATCGAAGTTGTTGGTTTTTTTGAATTGCAAGTATTTGATTATCTATTGCATTCAATATTTCGGATATGGTTTTTTGTACAAAATATTTTTCTTGTATAGATTTAGTTTTTCTTATTTGTTCTAGTTCTATGCCTCTTTTGGCATCTAATCTTATGAAATTTAATATTTCAGATTCTAATAAATTTTTTTCTGTTTCTGGAAGACGAATACCGTCTTGTTCCATCTTAAGATAAATTCCGGCTGGTTTGAAATTTTTGGAATGAAGAGTTTTTAGATTAAGATACGGTTTATTATTTGTCTTGAGATAAGTTATTATGATTTCTTTACAAATATGATCTGTAGTTTTCCCATCGTAATGAAGAAATTTTCCATAAAATTCATTATCGTATTCCTTTGTTCCATATTCTGCAGATTTGAAGACTACAGAAGACTCTGTGATTAATTTTTGTTTCCGTGCCATGATTTCAGTATATAGAAGACTTAATTTGAGTCAAGTGATTAATTTGAAATCATTTTGCTAAAATTTTGTTTCTTTTCGAAAGAAATTACATGCTGAAATTTATCCATAAGTTGATCGGCCTTATGGCTAATAATATAAGTATTAGAATTTTGACTTACGGTTTTGATTAATTTTATTAATTCTTCCGTTCCTACCACATCCAAAGAAGAATCAAACACTTCATCTAAAATTAGTAAATTACAATTAACACTATTTTTTGCTCTGGCTATTTCTCTCCATGCCAACAAAAGAGAAAGATCAATTCTCATTTTTTCTCCTTCAGAAAAATTCTCATAAGAAAAAATATCTCTGTTTCTACTCTTTATTTGTTCTTCAAAATTTTCATTTAATTCAAATTGAACAAAGAAGTCCATAGATCTTAAAAATTTATTAATATAAGAATTTATGTGTGGCAAATAATATTTCATTATTTTACTTTTGACGCCAGAATCTTTCAATAATTCAAATATATTTTCATTGTAAATAATTTCTTCTGATATTTCTTTTTTATTGTTTTCTAATAATTCATTTTCTATTTGCAAATCGTTTAGTTTTTTATGCTCAGATTCTAATATCTTATCTTTTTGAGTTTTAAATTCTTTCTTTTTAAACAGCTGCACTAATTGAGATTTATTTGATTCTATATTTGCCTCTTTTTTTCCAGAAATAATCTGAAGTTGTATTATAGAGTCTAATTGGGATAGAATTTCTTTATATACAGATTCGGTTGAATGTAATTCTTTTTCTAAATCAACAAGAGCTATTTGCTGTTTTTCTTTTCTTTCTGTCTCTTTTTGTATTTTCAATTCTTTGAATTCGAGATCAATTTTTTGACCACACTGAGAGCAAGAATCATTTTCTTTATAAAATTCTATTTTTTTTGAAAGAGAACGAATATTATTGTTAAATTTTATTTGAAGTTCTTTAAATTTTTCTAAATTAGTTTTTATTGTGTTTTTATTTTTAGTTGATTCAATTGAATCACATATTTTTTGTGTTATTTTTTTGTGATCTTCTTCTAGTATTTCTAGTATTTTTTCGATATCTTTTATTTCTTGATTCAGTCGATCTTCATATTCTGTTGTATCTGAAGTTATATTTTGAGTATATTTTTCTTGAGTTTCTATTTTATTCTTTATAATTTCTATTTTTGTTCCTAATTGTTTTAGATTTTCTCTCATTTGCATAATCTTACCTTTTATGATTATGTTCATATTAGAGAATATGTCAATATCTAAAATATTTTCTATAACTAGTCGTCTGTCATTTGTAGACAATTGCATAAATGGCACAAAGGAAGAACTTCCTAAAATAATTACCTGAGTGAACGTTTTAAAGTTCATCTTTAATATAGAATCTTCTAGAATTTTTTGATAATCCAAACTATTGGAATCTTGATTGATTAATTCCGAATTTTTATAAATTTCAAATATTTTTGGATTTAATCCTCTTTTGATTAAGTATTCATCAGAACCTTTAGAAAATTCTATTTCTACAATACAATTTTTAGTATTAATACTGTTTGCTAATTGAGATATATTGACTTTTCTAAAAGGTTTTCCAAAAAGTCCGTAAGTTATAGAATCTAAAAAGGCAAAAGATTTTCCACTACCATTATTTCCATAAATTAAAGTAGTAGAATTTTTATTTAAATTTATTGTCGTGAACGAGTTACCAAATGATCCAAAATTTTTAAATTTAACCGTTTTGAATATTATCATCTAATTTTTTCTCTGGAACGACCATAGATCTAAATTGTACTTGTTGTTGTTCTTTTTGTTGTTCTTTTTGTTCGTGTAGTTCCATTATTTTATTGTATAGTGTATTATTATTTTGCAGGCGAGAATTAAAGGGATTATACATGTCTTTATTAAAAGCAAGATTCTTTTGACTAAAGGTAATTGGATTAATTGGTCTTTCTTCTGGATTTAATCCAGTATTATGTGAATCTTTTTGTTGACAACTGGAACATCCTTGTGTGGGTGGTTTTGGTTTTTCTAGACGAAGATTGCCTTCTCTTAAGCTTTTTGCATATCCATTTCCATAATACCAAAATATTTCTTCTCCTTCTTCGATATTTCTTAGTGCCGCGATAAACATTCTTTTCATTGCTTTATCATATATCCAATACGCATTAGGTGCATCAGAATGATTATAAATCATAGCATTTCCTGTTGGCATAACATATGTCGGCCCATTTTCTGCACAAATAGAATCTCCTGGATCGCATGGCCAGGTAAAGCAATACTTACTCACAACCCAATCTCTATTTGATTTAGTTGTAGTATCCAGTAAAATAGCACTTACTTCTTCTATTATTTCCCCAGAATTTATATTTTGTTTTGCAAAACAACCAAGTCCCTGTATAGGTGACTTTCCTACATATGCTTTAGATTCTATGAATTTCGTAGGTGTTGAAAATTGAATGGTCTTTGTTTTATTATCTATGACTGCAGCTGTTTGTTGTTTTGCTGCTGATTTTCCGCTGTTGGGTAATTCTATTGTTGTTTCTATTGTTGGTTGATTTGTTAGTAATTCGTTCATAACGAAAGAGCCTCCATATAAATGTCTTTTACTATTAATTTTAGTTTTTCTTTATTTAAATCATTAGTTAAAAGATCAATTTCTTTATTTATGATACTTAATGTATCCTGAGTCACGTCTATTTCAAAATTTTCTGATTTTTCTGTAAAATCATCTATTATTGTTAGTTCTTGAGTATCGATACTATACAACTTATTTAGAAACTTGTCAAATATTAAAGGTTTATTTTTTGATCTAACTATAACTTTAATGAAAGTATTTTTGTATTTTTCATAATCTTCTTCTAAAAGTTCTTCTCCTAATACTGTATCATCGTAACGAATGATATTAAAAGCTCTTCTTTCATTTTCTATGAAATCTAATTCTCGTGTTTGAGAATCTAGTACATGAAATCCTTTAATTGTTCCAGCATCGGCAAAATTTAATTGATATTGAGATCCAAGATAATGAATATTTCCTTTAGACTGTTTTATGTGAAAGTGACCAGATAGAACCATTTCAAATTTATCAAAAATAGATTTATCTATTCCTTCTTTGTGTTGTACTCCAGATATCACTTCAAATCCATTTATTTCTAAATGTCCCATAAGAATAGTGCTATTGGTATTTTTAATAAAATTAATATACTCGTTAGAGTTAGATTCGTTTATCCAAGGACAAAATCCTAACTTCATTTCGTCTATTTGTATTTGGGTAGGATGATCATATAGAATAATGTTCTCATATCCTCGAAATAATTCTTTTAACGAATTAACTTCATTTGTATTTTTAAAGTAAGTATCATGATTTCCTATTATTATTCTGAAAGTACATCCTTTGGGAATCTTTTCCAAAAATCTTTTTCGAACTTCTTTCAAAGTATTAAAATTAATATATTTTCTTCTGTCGAAAAAATCTCCTAAATGAAATATTTCTGTAATATTGTGTTTTTCAATATACGGAAAAAATATATTTTCAAAATAATCTAGACAATGATTTAGAAAATAAGAAGAATCATTTCTAATTCCGAAATGCGTATCATTTATTATTGCAATTTTCATTCAAAATATTTTCTATTAAGTTTTTTTGTTTTTTTCTTTTTGGGAGATTTTGGTTTTTTATTTTCCATTTTTTCTATATCTTCGTCCGTTAAAACATTAAATTTTTTATAATCACTATTATATTCTTCAAAATCTTTTTCTTTAATCCATCTCGTAAGTTCTCCATCTTCATCATTTAATTTCATGTATTGATATTTAACAAAAGCTTGTTTTTTTTCTTTTTCTATTCGTCTAAGAAATGCATAATAAATTATTTGAGTGAAATAAGAAAAAGGATTTTTAGATTTTCTTGGATTAAAATTATGAGCATATAGAATACAATTTTCTATTCCGTCACCGATCATTTCTTCTCGGAACGGATAATTCATAAAATTAGGACGATATGAAAGATGTTCTGCAATCTTTAAAAAACACTCTCCGATATATTCAGTTATCGGAGGTTTGACGGATTTAGATTTTTCTGCTAATTTTATTTGCTTTTTCCACTCTTTCATAGCAACAAGAAACTTGTCATTGTCTATATACTGTTTTAATTTTTTTTCTATGGTAATAGATTCTTGTTTCTTTATTTTTTTCATAATAAATAATCCTTTTTGTCATTATAACAAAATATTAAATTATTGCAACTGGGCGCTTGACACTTTTAGCAAGTTTCTTTATAATTCTCTGTGTAGGTTTTCAATGTTCTTTTGGCCTAGTAACTAAAGCTTTACTGATAATCGTCACTATTTGGATTGGAATTCCAGTCTGTTGGTTTGTTACCGAAATCTGGTCTGTGTCGCTCGTCTCCAGACCATTTTAGTTTTCGTTTTACTTCTCGAGCAATCTTGTTCACGTCGTTCACATTGATCAGTCCAGATTCCATCAGATCAATCATTACTTCTGGTGGAAACAATAAACTCATTTGAACCATTGGAATACTTTTAGACTTTCTTTTGTCTTTGGGAGGAAACAATTCATTATACAAATCAATAGGATTCTTATTGAATTCTTCTGGTGTAGTTCCTGCATCCATAGGATCCGCAGCACCAACCGAACCTGGCATTTCAAATATAGTTCCAAACATGCCTCTCAACAGATTTTGCATTTCTTCGTCAGATAATTGTTCTGTTTTAGTAGATTTAGCAGACTGATCTTTTTTATCTTCTTTGGGATTTTTAGGTATAGAAATAGGTTTACGCTGGGTTTTATTTTGTAATTCCTTAATGTAAATGGCCTTTGTTTCTATTGATGGAACTACAGCAGATACTATGTGATCTGTTGGAATGTCTGTTGTCTTTGTTTCAGTGAGTTTCATCCAGTCGTGAATAGTAACGATTTCGTGTGGCTGTGTGGTTATAGGATGTACTACAGTAGACGTTTTAAATATATAAGGATTTTCAACTGTATACTTTAGTTTTGTCTTTTTAAGAATGTGGGCAATTACTTCTTCTCCACTTTTTAACTTAAATAATAGGCACGTTTTAGACTTCATTAAAGGCCTCCTAGGCGAATAAATCGCTTGTTGTATATGAACTTCTCTTTATTATATATAAGAATCCGTTCGTCTAGATGACGAAGTGCGTGGTTGCGATATCGCTTCCAGTGCAGATCGTCTCCGATATCGTATACTGTTACTTTAGTTTTATCTTCTGCCTTTCGTAAACCTCTACCAATAGACTGTAGTACTCTGATAACAGATTTGGATGGACTTGTGAAGATTATGTTTTTAATATTCTTGATATTGATTCCAGTAGAACATGTTCCATAGGATGCAATAAGTAAACAGTTTTCGTTTGCATTCACTAGTTGTCTTACTTCTTCTCTTTCTTCGGCAGGAGTTTTGCCACATATTATAAAGACTTTTTTATCAGAATCGGATTTAATACTATTGAATAGAGGAATTCCATGTTTTTCAACATAATTAAACAGTACTAAAGTATTTCCCTTTACTTTTGAAGCCAGTTTTTGTATAAAATCGTTACGTAAATCTGAAGAAACTAACCAATCTATTTCTTCTTGATATTTTGCCTTTTTAACAGTTTCTATATGTTTAGGAGGATATTGAAGTATCAGACATTCAATTTCTAATTGAGAAAGTAGATCTTTATCTATAAGATCTTTAGTAGAAGTAACAGAAAATACTTTACCAAATAATCCTTCTATAACGAGTTTATGAATATCAGTGCCATCCAATGTTCCTGTTGTTCCTATGCGGTATGGACAATTTTCTAATTTAGTCATTATTGATGTCAATGATTTTGCTTTAAATAAATGACATTCATCACCAACTATCACTTCAAATTGATCAAAAAATTCTTTAGATTCTTTGTATATACTTTGCCAGGTAGAAATAACTATTCTTTTAGATGTTTGTTTAGACTGTCCGGAATATATTACATGACATTCTGAGTCAATTTTTCCATTAGAGTAATCTTTAAAATCATGCAACATTTGTGCAACAAGACCAGTCGTAGGAACAACAACAAGTATTTTTTTATGATGTGGTATCGTTTGAAGGTAATATTGGATTAAAGAATATATGATAAGAGATTTACCACTGCCAGTAGGAGAAACCAATAACAATCTTCTTTTTTGAATAGCCTCTCGAATTGCATCTATTTGATGTGAATATAAAGATATTGGTTTTTTATTTGAATATAAGTTTAAAGATTTAATAAAAGTTGATATATTTTCTTCGTTCGGAGTATCTGAAATATAACAAGGATGGAATTCGGCTGCATAATTTCTATCTTTAAGAAATAAAAACAGATGATCTAATAAACCACGATATAGATAACCGTTAATTAGATTAAATAATCTAATCTTGCCGTCCCATATTCTATTTTTATAGGCAGGAGTATATTGAAAATTAGGAACTCGAAATGTAAAATAAGAACTGAGTTCTTTTGCAATAGATTTTTCACAATCTATTTTGATATATACAGAATTTAATTCTGTTATTTTAACCATTAAATACCTTGAGTAAACTTAATCCAGTCCAGTGCAGCTCGAATATTCCATATTTTATTTGCAATAAGCTTAACACTATTTTCTAAATAATAAACTTTTTCTCGTTGTAGTGTGCATTTGTTTTCTAAAGTAATAATATCAGTATCACTTGATATGAATCTATCTAAATCTGTTTTAAGCAAAGATAATTCAAATGTTTCCCAATTTTTATCTTTGAGTTGTTCTTCTGACATTTTTCCAGAATAATATAACCACTTGTCTCTGGCAAGAATCTTTAAATCTGACTCTAATTTAGATAGAGTTAGTTTTTCGTCTGTCAGTAAACAAAGATATTTATTATGTAATTGAGGCAAAATTGTAGCCTCATTATTAAGATTCGAATTATCAATCAAGACATCTCGATCTAGCATAGCACGTATATCTTCTAGTTTCATCAAATTAAGTATACCATAATATAAAAGATTGTCAATTACTCTCCAACAGATCCTGTAGAACCTGCAACAGATCCCGATAAATCAAATACCTCGTAATGAGTAAAGGCAAAAGAAGCCTCTGCCAGGATAGGTTCTGCGTCTTGTGTAGAACTGTCAAAATTTACTCCACTAAGAGAAACTGGAAAAATATTGTAACAATCTACTCGAAGAATAGGATTATAAGAACTGTTTAAAATATGAATAGACGCATTAGAAACTTTATCAGATTCTTTAAGATCTTCTTTACATCCAGAATATATTCCTATTCCTTTGAGCCAATTAAATATTTCTAACCAATTTTTAAAATTTTCTTCTACCAGAAATCCTACACTCAAATTATCAATAATATACCTGGTTCCGGGTCTTCTGATTTCTATTCCTGTAGGATTAGACTGAATAGATTCACCAAATCCAATAGAAGGAATATTAATTCGTTGACAAAAATGTGTTAGTCTTGGACATCTTCTTAAATAAAATAAAAATTTATTTGTAGTTAAATAATTATTAGTACCGGGTTTGATATTGGGTATTTTCAATTCGGCAGAAAGATTATTTAAAATTGATTGTGGAAGTGTCATATTGTATTACATATTAATCTAAATCCAAAATGTTGTGTTGGGATATGCCATCTAGGTGACTTAAATTCATCTATTGGAAGTGGATTAGAATTATATGGATTTTCTATAGTTTCTTCTTCTAACATATCATATTTAGTTATTATGGTTTGATTTAGTGGATATCTACCAGACGTATGTATATTTGACAAAATATAAGAATCTCGTTGGAAGGTTATTCCTCCTGGCAAAATATAATTTGGTTCTATTTTTTGAATAAACTGTAAAGATATCAAATCCTCTGACCATATTGTTGAATTAGTTGTTCCATATAGAGTAAAATACATCAAATGTGGTCTATTTTTAGCAAAATCATAAATACCATATTTAGGGGGTAAATTATAATACAAAGAATAGTCAAACGACGCGTACTGTAGCGGCCCATCTAAATAAGAACTTTTATAATAAGGAAACATTAAGTGCAAATACTCAGAACTAGAGGAGTAGTCTAAAGCAGTTAAAAAAGTATCAATATTATAAAACGGATGGGGAAATTGATTAATTAATCCCAAATATCTTACATTTGGGTTTCTATTAACTTTGACATGTCTAATTAAATTTAATAGATTATTATATCTTAAAGTTTTCTTATTGTTTTCTTCATACGCATAATCATCGGATATTGTATTATCATCGAGATACGAAAAATCAAAATAAGGAAAATATGAATGAGTGTCATCACTTAGATTTACAATATTTTCTATTAATTTTTTACTGTTTTTAGAGTAAGCAGCAAGTTTTTTACCACCGATTCCTGCGTGTACGGTTTGAATTAATTCATATCTGTTGCTTACTTTGTCATATACAGATATTGTTCCTTTTTTAGTTACAACAAATAGTTTATTTCCTATCCATATTGCTCTATAGAAGTCCGAACCTTCTATAGTGGTTATTGGATTCTTATGATCAGAATTATTGTATATAGATATTGTATTTTTTTGAAGTATTGCGTAGTCAGTTTTATTCGAAGATATACTAACAATGTCTTCGGATAGAGGATGGTCACTTAATTTTTTAAAATCGCTATTTAATATTCTATATTTTTTAAGCGAAGTTGATATGGGAAATTGAATATATTTACTTGAACTGATTTCAGTAATAGAAGAACGATGAGTTTTGTATTTTAATTTTTCGTTATTCGAATCAAATTCAACAATTGTATGTTCTTTATGTTTATCATCACTATCCATATAGTAGGAAGAATGATTAAAGAAATTACAACCAGTTTCAAAAGAAAGCAGTCTGATTTGTTCAGAACTTAAAAATTCTGATTGATTGTCGAATATAGGTATAGGAGTTGTGGTAGTAAAAGGTGTATTTAAATTAATATCGACTCTATAGTGTATGGGACTGAGTGGGGGTGGTACATGAGTAATGCCAGGTTGATCTAATATTCCAATTATGTGTTCCCAATAAGAATAATTTTCATTTTTAGTATAAAGAACATCATGAATATATTTCAGATTTTTAACTACTCTATTCATTGCTATTATTGGAGAATATGGCACTGTAGATTTTTTTATTAAAGAATAATTATTAGAATAAATTAATTTGTTTCCGTTGTCTATAACATCTACATTTACTTTAGAAAATCCTTTTTCATTGTTATAAGTAGAACCCGTTATTCTATTAAAACCTAAAGATTTGTTTTGAGAAACGTCAAATTTTGATATAAAATTTATTCTTTCGTGATTACTATAATATCCTTTTAAATCTATATCGTTGTTGACATTAAAATGAATCTTGTCTGTTGTTCCGTAGGGCCCAACTAGTGGATATTCGTCACGCCATACCTCATCGGGACAACTATCGCACCGTCCCAACTTAAGAGGAAGAAGGAATGAACTATGTTCTCCATTAGAATGATTATTTTTTATAAAGTCATAATGACCAACAATATATAAATTATTTTCAATAAATTTAATATCTTCTATATCTATAAACTTAGTTCCTCGATATCGACAATATGTAGAATTATTCGTATTTTTTACAACCAATCCATCTATAGTGGTTATGAATATAAAATCATTTAAAATTACACTATTTAAAAATATAGATTCTTTATTAGATTGTGGAATCCAAAAATGATCTTGTTCTAATATCTTTTTCATTTTTTCAACACAACCTTCACATTCTATATAATCAGGCAATTTAACCCATTCACTTGAGTTATCAGGATCAGAATGATTATCATTTATGAGACTCTGATATACTATTTGATTCATGTACTGTATTCCATTAAGTGATTCTGTAACATTTTTTAGATAAAAATCGCCTTGATTTACTATTCTGGTCTCATTCCAGACAGGTGTTTTATCAAGGGTAAGGTAAAAAGGGGATTCAGGTCCCGTCCAACGGACATCAAATTCGAAGTACACATTTGAACCAATCCAAGTACGCGGATATCTAGGATAACGCGAATTAATTAAAACCCCCAAAAGCAGCGGAGACAAAGAGTAAACAGTTCGTAGCTGATCCCAGTGTAATACATCCAGTAATCCACAGGAAGGCATATATCTATGAACCATATACTTATTACGAGCATAATTAATATTATTAATTTTAATAAAATCTATTTTACTATCTGTAGATATTGGAGAAGAGTTTCCGTTTATTGTAATATTCTGTGAAGTAATATTAATAGATAACTTATATAAATTGTGATTTGGAGTTTTTTCTGGATCTGTTGGATTTGGACTAGAAGATATATCAGATTTAATTGTTGGATCGCATATAGTTTTGTTTCCTCCGGCCCAAATCCATTTTAACCGGTTATTCGTACTAGTTAAATTATTTGCCACATACGGTCTTTGTAATATAGGATCATTAGTTACTCCAATATTCCCACGAGATATAAATGGATTATGACTAAGACGTAAAGTCACATACCCCTTACTATCTTTTATTGTAATAGAAGTAATAGATTTATCATAAATTGATTTTTGAAAACTTTCAGGCAAAATTAATTGTCTTAATCTATATTTATCAATAGGATCACTATGTAAAATATAGTATATACGATTATCATTTGTTACAAAATATTTATTTCCATAAGTATCAATATAAAATACAGTAAATCTGACGTCCTCGTACTGTTCACTCGGCAGCCTTCTATTCTTAGCAGATATTTTATTTAATATTAATGGAGGAATTGACTCTTGTGGATTATATACAAAATCTATTATATTGAGAGAATTGGTCTGTATTTCTAATAATTTATTAAAAAATATAAAATATAATTTATTATCATATTTTATTAGTCTATTTTGATACACATTATGTTGTAAACTATTTTGAGTGTAATTGTTTACGCGTATAGGCCCTATTAGTGGTATACCTAAAGGGTTTGTCTCGATTTGATGTGTATTTAAATTAATTTTTATCAACGCCGGATCAGTTGTATCTGTTAATAAAAATAGAAAATTGTCCAAAATTTCCATTTCTATTCTTTTGTCGATTTCATTTCCCAGCGATGTATCGAATGATAATAACGGCTCAGGTTGCATAGTTTTATTTAAAAGATCATACTTATAAATAAATATTCTATTTTCTATTTTTGCTTTAGCTGCAATATAAACAAATTCGTCATTTGCACAAAATCCCAGTACATTAAATGGTAATTTTTCAATATTCCATTTTAATTTACTAGCATCTGTATCGCTTGTAAATTCATTACTACCTATATAAATTAAATTATAATTATCATTAATATTAAATTTATCCTCTAAAAATCTATATTTTGGTCTTATTCGATCTAGAGGAGCAAACGTAGTCTCGATCTCGTCTTCTATACTAAAGTCAAATGGGTCTTTTATTTTAGTAATAGCACAATACCATTCTGTTGAATCCTTTTTCGTTTTTAGTGATTGAATAATCTCAGTTCCTCTACCAATAATAGGATCTACACCCGATGGAAGTGTTATTCCTACTATATCGGATATATTAATTTCTACAGGATATGAGCTTCCAGATAGATCGTATTTCAATAACCTACTAGAAAGTTGGTCGACTGTTCTGGGGAACTTCATTTTTGGTAAATTATTAAAAAATAATTGGTTATTAAGACGGATATCATCAATCTGATATTGGGTTTTTTTGTTACCATATCCTCCATCATTACCGGTTTCTAAACCATTATTCATACCATACTCTACTTCATTGGTGGTCAAGACCAAGTGATTATCAGATAATGCTATTTTGTGTATTCTAGGACTTCTATTTATAGAAACATTATGTGTCGGTTCTGATTCTTCTGTTTCGGGAATTTCTTCTAATCTGTAGGAATGAAAAATAGATGGATTGTTAACAATTAACTTATTTGAATCTAAGTCATAAACTTTTACTATATTACTCATAGCAATTGCAATTTTATTTGAAGTAGCATCAATGTCTATAACATCTCTAATTCCAGAGAATTCAGAATTAGAGAAATTTCCGCCACGATATGTTATGAATTGGTGATCTGATACGATATCGGAGTAATCAAATGATTGTGTTCTATTTTCATTTGATTTTTCTATAAAATGGGGCCATTCATTTTTATGATAATTTATTAGATAATCATCTGTGTCACCAATATTGTTATAAGATTCTAATAATTTACTTGCAGTAAATTCATACACTCCTCCAGACATATCATATAATCCAAACCCGTTTGGCGCCTTTGTGCCTAATATAATATCGGATGATGGATCAGATGAATTGTTGTAGTTGGAAATTGTGTTCAGATGTGTTGTCAAATTAGAACCAGGTGTATTATCTTCTGTTGGGTGATAATCTGAATTAGATCTAGAACGATAGGCATACTCCCATTCAAATTCTGTTGGTAATCTGAATTGTTTTAATCCAAAGGTATTTCCGTTAAAGATAAATTTAAAATTACTAGTATTGTTTAATTTATTGATAAATTTAGAAATATCTATTGGAGTTATTTTTGTTATTGGTACAGGATTATAGCTACTCCATTGATATCGAGTACCCGGAGAATAATTTAACGAATATGTAGAACCCATAACAGTTAACCACTGAGTTTGTGTTATGGGATACTTACTCATATAAAATGCCTTTGGAATTTTCACTGTTTTCTGGGGTGTTGTATTTTCTGGACAATCATGTCCAGTGCATCCTATAATGGTGTGGCCGGCCGGAACAAGAACAAATTCTATTCCAGATTCTGAATGAGTTATAGTGGAAGGATACGAATGTTCATTATCTCTTGTATTATTAGCATCTGTCTTAATTGATTCATCAAAATAAATTGAGTCGTCGTCAACTGCAGTCCACCCAGCAGTGCCGGTAACTGTTAATGCATTTTGTAGTTCTGCGGTACTTCCTGTAATTTCAACAGTTATTGTATATGTATTTGGACTTAATGTTGGAATATTTAAAAACACCGTAGACTTATTTAATAATGTGTATCCTACAGCAGTATCTCCTATTTGTAAGGTCATTCCTTGTATAAAGTTGTTTCCTTTTATAATAACAGGAGTAGTTTCTTGTCCAATTCCCATAATATTTGGAGTAATAGAGTATATGTCTATATCTTCATCTATATTTCTAGCCACTCTAAATCCAATTTGATTTGATGTAAAGTCTTCTTTTGCTGCTTGAAATAATGTTATTTGGGTATTAAAAATACAATCACAATAGTGCTGTCCCCAATGTACGCCACAAACAATTCGACCTCTTCCCCGATCGATCATACAACCGAAAGGATCTTTATTGTATAATTCATCTGGTTGCATTTCTATATTATCAAAAACTGGATGATATAGGTCTGTTGTCCACTCTTGAACATTTCCTAACATATCATATAAACCAAAACCATTTTCCTCTTTTAATCCGACAGGATGGGTTTTATCTTCTGAATCTAACGAAGTCCAAGCCATATTTTTAATATATTTTTTAAAATCACTGTGTGGTGTAAAAAATTTATCAGTATCATTATCACAATTTACACATACATTATTATAATTTTCTAGAAAAACATTTTGTCCACAGTTACTTGTAGTTAATTGTGTTTCTGTACCAGAAGGGTCAATGGATTTAGCTACTCCATTGGTTATTATATATGCTTTGTTGTTATACGGATACTCAATATTCTGAAGACAACCGCACTCAGAAAGCCGGTCTGTACAAGTAGGCTCATTCCATTTATATCTCGTACGATATATATCTAACTCCGGGCCGATGGACGTGTCAAACTCTATGTTAAATCCCCCACAAGTTCTATCCGTGACTTGGCGAAGTTGTCTTAAGTTTTGCAAAAATGAGGGTTTATGACTAAAGCGTTCTTTAGCAATTTGTCTATTTGGATTTGAAGAACCTCCAAGAGTTGGAAGTGTGTCCATTGTGACTGGTACTAATTCATCAGTCTGTAATGTAAATTTATTTTCATCTATTTTTATTACATAATATCCTTCCCCACTATAAACATCACTACTTAGACCCACAGAACATTTTGATTGATTTGTTCTAAACCTAAGACTAACAATATCATAATTTTCGCACTCGTGTGGTTGTTGTGTGGTTATTACTATTTCATTAGAGTCTGCAGATCTGAAAGCTACGCTAGCAATCATTGAACTAGGCAATGCATCACTATCTAAAGATAAAAAGACACCCTCTACAGCCGCATCAACCTCGTTAGGCAGTCTTATCCATTGTATTCCAGAATAGTCACATAAAAGATCCAAATTCATTGTTCCTGTTGGTGATATCAAAGGAACATGGTTGCAGAATTTAAGAACATCAGGGCTCCCAAGGATGGTCCCACATGTATACAATATAGATATAGGATGTTTATACGAATTATTCCATATCCATAGATATCTAGATCTACTAAAAATCATATAACGCAGGTGATCTAGGTTGTCTATTGTTGTGTCTATTTGATTTTGACTATTTTTATAATTTGACAAAAAATTACTAGATATATGTAACGGAATTTGTTTAGAAGATGCCCATATGCTCGGGTCTAGTTGATATCTAGGTGAAATATAGTCAAGACCTTGATTACTAATTATATAAGGAATTTCACTTAGTGTCGGTGTAAAAGATTTGTATTCAAAATAAGAATAAAATCCATATCTTTCATACAACTCTTGCATATTTCTTGTCAATGGAATTCGCTCGCACGAAGAAGTCAAGGAAGAGGATGATGTAGATCCTCCTAACATAAAAGAGAATGGTTGTATTGGTGATGGCTCTATTATATTAAATGCTTTTGTTTTTGTATTTAATTTGGATTCGGGTAAAACAAAATCTAAAAATTCTATTTGATCTGAACGAGTTTTTTTATATTTGGATCTACCCTGAGAACCTAATAACGAATATGCCCATTCTGTTGCGGTAAGAAGTCTAGTATTAGTGTTATTTAAAAATTCCTGAATTGTAGTCCACGATACACTTTCAACAGGAAGATTTGCTGTTATGCCCACGCCTAAAGAAAATCCGCTAGGATTAGTACCCATAACATCATACCATATTTTTTGTGTTATTTTTTTAGTACTAAGATAAAATGGTTTTGTTATTTCTGCTGTAGTATTTAATTTATTTTTAATATCATGATGTTCTAGTTTATGATACGAAATTTTATTTTCTACCAATTGACTCTCAGCACATTCAACATCAATTATTGATCTGGTATTTCCTACTATATTTCTATAATAAGGTCGGCTGGTATTTTGCACTGGATCTTCTATCCCGGAATCTAATAGTGTAGGTTTAGTGTCTGATCCTGTGTTATTATTTAATATATCATCTATTAAATTTGAATCTCCGAAATTATCGGATAACAAAAATCTATTAGTTTTTCCAGCAGGAATATATACGTATTCTATTCCGTTATTGTCTGAAACTTTCCACGGATATCCGCTTTCAATTATATCATTTCTGGTTTGTATATCTTTTATAATATCTATTGGAGGATTGGCTTCAATAACTTGATCAAACCAAGATAAACTACTGCGATACATATATATCGGACTGGAAAAATATTTACCATTGATTAGTAATTTATATGACTTATTTAATGAACGCCTTGAATCGGCAGGCAAAGTAACAGTCACTGTATTACCGTTTCGTTCAAACGATAAAGATTCAGAATCCGAATCTAGATCATTTATTAATTTAATATCCGTTATTTCAATTGAAGTAGTAAAGTGTATTAGTGTATTGGTATTGATATTTACATTATACCAATTATCAAAAACGAAAGAACTGTCATTTGTTGAACAACTAGTACCACCGTATACCCAAGAATACCCTTGATCAAAACAAGATCGATAATTTAAACCGGGTATTGTGTTTGTACCATTACAACATACACCATACTCAGAAGACGAATTTTGCAAAATACTAGGAAGTTTTAAACGAAATTGTGTACTCATAAGAGATTAATTAGATATTAATTAGATATTAATTAGTAGTCATAGGATTATACCATTGAAGTCTGCCTGCTCCTGCATTGTTCAAAGGATCTTTCGAAGAATCCTTGAGGGTTTCCCATCCCAATACCGTAGAATTGACATATCTTTTTTTAAAACTATCAATTATAGATCCGGCATTATTATTCAGTGTTACTCCGTTAACAAAATACGAAAATCCATTAGAATCGATAATCAGATGAGATCCTTGGTCCAACCTAATTGTCATTTCACCACTTGGATTGGGGTCACTGACTGTCATTTGAGTAGGATCTACTGTTATAACAGATCCTATATTGTCTATATTAGAAAATGCATTCATTTTGTTAACATTAGATGTTACAGGCCATTTTTCTAATAATTTATTTAAACTTGTAGTTTGATTTTGTATTTGTTCTTGAATTTCATTTAATTCTTGGGCCTGCAATGAAGTGCCACCGTAAAAATTAACAGTTACTATGTTTCTGTGATTCTCTCCTGTGTCTCCGGACGAGACAGTCCTAAACTCTGTTTGGTGTCTAGATCCGTATGTTGAACCTGATAAAGGACTGGGCATAATGATACTATATTTATATAACTTACCATTCGAACATGAAATAAAAAAGGGGGACGAATCCCCCTTTTTCAAGAATCAATCGGAATTAATTTCACTGAACGCCGTTACCGTGAACGTTTGCAACACGGAAGATGCGGTAGTATTGATTTACACCGGCCTCTATTGCGCTGGAAACTGGACCGCGACCTCGAGCGAATGGATTTTGTGCCATTCCGTAACGAGTCTTGAATCCAATCTTTGGATGGAACGATGATTGATCCACTGCACGAACCATCTGGAGTGGCACGTACGGACAGTAGAACAAACCAGCGTCGTAAGGATTTGCACCCTTATAACCTACTACGGCAAAGTCTACACCAGATGCCACGAACGGATCAATGAAGACTTTCATCTTGTTGTTGAGGATACCTGCAAAGATGTTGCCAGTATCGTCGACATTAAGATTGACGTTTAGTGCCGGAGAGATGGTTAGGAAACCACCCATTGCAAGGGCCGAAGCAACGTCTGCCGAGCAGATAAGGAAGTTACCCTTACCTCTACGAGTTCCCTTGGCGATTTCGTTTGCCTCTCGTTCGATTTGGAACATGAGACCACGGAAGCGTTCTGCACTCCAACGACCGTCAGCATCAACTGAAAGATCGTAGACTCCGCCTGGACCAGCAAGATCTGATTGACCTGCACCCTTTACTGCACTGTAATATACTGCACGAAGAATTTCTCGGTTGATTTCGTTGAGAATTTCAACACTAAGAATGTTGGCAAGTTCTGATTCTGCGTCTAGACCGTGAACTGCCTTGAGATCTTGTGCCAGTTCTGTGGTGTACTCCGCCTTCAAGGCACGAGTTCTTGCCTCGACAGCAACTCGTTCGATTGAGAAGCCCATTTCCTTGAAGTCTTGATTTGCAGTACCAGAACCAAGATTTTCTCCGTTTGCAGTCAACATGGCACGGAAATTCTCGAAGAGACCGGCATTGTCTCGTGTGCCGTCTGCACCGATAGGAGTTACACGAGCACCCGATGCACCTGATGCAACATTTGCAGCAGTGACTCCGTAACCAGAAGCACCAGAGAACTGTGCCCATGGTTCATCGAACATGGCTTCGACTTGACTGGCGCCAGAATTTCCAGCACCGTACAGCGAACGCATTGCAAAGATAAGACCTGTGGGGGCACTCATGGGTTGAACTGATGCCACGTCGTATGCTACAACGTTAGGCATGGCACGACGAACCAAGCTGATTAAGATTGGATCGTAACCGGCAAGATTGCCTGCACTAGATGCGGCCTGAGGCGCAAGGAATCCACCTCCCATGGCGGCGCCAGGAAGTGCCTCGGTGAGGTACTGTTCTCTGAGTGCCTTGGTTTGATTCTCAAGCAGAATTGCAGTGCATCGACGACGATGAAGATCGTCAATCTTAGGCATTTCTGAGTGATCTACTACTGGCGACCATTTTTCTAACAATTGATCATACGGTGTTGTGTTATTGAAATCCATTTATTGATTCTCCTATTGGTTATATTTATACTTTTAAATATTTTCGTATACGATTTTAGGCGAGGAAAGTAACAGATCCACCAGATAAATTGGTGAAACTATGCAAGCGAGTAGGAATATAGAGTGGTGAATTTGTTGGACCAACATTTAAAGTAGCACCAGCAATAGTAGAACCACTTGTTGTATAATGAACCGGGGCAAGAGTTACTCCGCCACTAGTTTCTGATGTTAACAAAATTGCACTATGTTTTGTAATTTGTGCAGCAGTAGAGGAACTTGCTGCAGTTAATCCAGAGTTTGATGTAGATCCACCGACGTTTCTTTGAACTGATACGACTTGTTTATGTATTCTAGACATTTATTGATTCTCCTTGTTTTGTTTATTTATACTTTTAGATATTTTGAATTATATTATTTCTTCTTTAGTTGTCTACTAATGGCATTTACATATGCCTCCATTATAGGTTCTGGAACACTCTTTGTAGAAGTTCCAGGAGTTTCTAATGTTTCTGTTATTGGTGAGGAATTTGATCCAAAGTACGATTCCTTCAAAATATTCAATTTTTCACCGTATTGTTCTGGAGAGTCAAAATCAATACTTTCGGATAGAGTTGCAAGTCTTTCTTTTTCTGTATCTGTTAATCCATTCGATACTTTAACAAATTGCTCTACACATAATTGAGCACCCAGGGCACTTCTCAATTGAATATTTTCTGCAAGAGCACCGTTAACTACCTCTTCTAGTTTTGAATTTTGATTAAACAGATCGTCAACTAGATCTACTTTTTCTTCTGGGACTTCGACGTACGAATTTTCAAACAGTTCCTTTAATCCAGAAATAAAGTTTTCTGCAATCTCGGTTCTGAGTCCTCGTTCTACTTCTACTTGATTTTCTTTGAGCCATTCTTTACTGACTTCAGTTAGATAACCGTCTACTGCCTCGGTGAGATTTTGTAAACCCACAGTAACTGCCTTTTCGGTTTCTTCACGAATCACTGCAGCACTAGCCTCAATAATATTTTGTTCAATTGCTGCAACTCGTTCTGCAACAGCTGCTTCGAAAATAGTTTTTGCTTTTACTTTAAATTCTTCTGTTAATGTTTCTCCATTAAAAAGAACTTGTATATAATCTTCTGTTTTCATCTTTTTTCCTTCTTGAGTTTCTTCTGTATCTTCAGTTTCTTCTGTATCTTCAGTTTCTTCAGTTTCTTCAGTTTCTTCTTGTGGTTGAGCCTGCTGACCTCCCATCACAGCACGAAGTGCAGCATCCCATGAACCACCGCCTGGTCTAAGAGTTGCCATGTTTGCCTGAGCCT
>Ga0194124_10002268_pt1 | contig 22007 bp, 26 predicted proteins | sample TA2KigCas0mmetaG_FD_148605 | JGI IMG/M metagenome (GOLD analysis project Ga0194124, IMG submission 148605) | Freshwater microbial communities from Lake Tanganyika, Tanzania - TA2015031 Kigoma Deep Cast 0m | ecosystem: Environmental > Aquatic > Freshwater > Lake | place: Tanzania: Lake...
GTTGACTCTTTACCACCCGTGTTTTTTCAACCTTTACCACTTCAATTTCTTTCTCAATTTCTTCAATTTCTTTGGGCACCTTTATGTTGGTAATATGTACCCTGGCACCAGCTTCATCCAAAGCATCAATCGCTTTGTCAGGTAAAAACCGGTCGGTTATGTACCTGCTGGTTAAGCTAACACAGGCTTTTAGCGCATCTTCGGTGTAAGTAACATTGTGGTGATCTTCGTACCTATCCTTAATGTTGTTTAATATCTGTAAGGTCTCTTCCTCGGTGGTGGGCTCAACCATAACCTTCTGAAACCTTCTGTCAAGCGCACCATCCTTTTCAATAAATTGACGGTATTCATCCAATGTGTTGTAGCTCCAATGCATTGAATTTCTCCCCTTGCTAAAGCGGGTTTAAACATGTTCGAGGCATCCAAGGAACCACTAGCACCTCCAGCTCCTATAATGGTATGTATCTCATCAATAAACAAAATTACATCAGGGGATTTCTCCAATTCGGTCATCAAGGCCTTCATGCGCTCTTCAAACTGCCCACGGTATTTTGTGCCTGCCACCAAAGAACCCAAATCCAAGGACACAACACGCTTTGAAAATAAATTCCGAGCCACCTTTTTTTGCGAAATTCGAAGGGCCAACCCTTCAGCAATCGCAGATTTTCCCACACCAGGTTCTCCAATCAAAATAGGATTGTTCTTCTTTCTCCTTGATAAAATTTGAGAAACCCGTTCTATTTCTTTATCCCGACCAATTATGGGATCCAGTTTACCCATTTCGGCCAATAATTCGACAAATCTCTGCCAAAATTGTCCAACACAGGAGTTTTGCTCTTGGGATCTAAACTTTTTTTAAATCCCCCTCCCATATCATCCGGTTCTTCCTCTGGTTCGTTTCTAGGGGCTTCAGCTCTTGGTTTTTCGTTCGACATAAAATCAATCTCGTCTTTTACGGTAGAATACGTTACCTGGTATCTTTTTAATAAACGGGTGACAATGCTGTCTTCATCCTTAAGAATGGCCAACAAAAGATGCTCTGTTCCAATAATGGCCGAATTAAACAACTTAGCCTCTAAATAGGTTACCTTCAGCGCTTTCTCGGCCTGCTTAACCAAGGGAATGTTGCCAATATTTACCGTATTCTTGGAATGAGGCCGAATTGAGGTTTCAACCTCTTTCCGCAAATCTTCCATTTGAACCCCCAACGATTTCAATATCTTAATGCCCATTCCTTCTCCCTCTCGTATCATTCCCAAAAGCAAATGCTCCGTTCCTATATAATCATGCCCCAAACGCAGGGCTTCTTCTCGGCTGAAGGTTATTACATCCTTAACTCTGGGAGAAAATCGAGCTTCCATAGCGATCTAAATATTCGGTTTACTTAAAATTGGGGGCATTAAACTTGAATGCAAGGTACGGCTTTTCTATTTTCCTATATAATCCGTCAGACCAATTATAGGTTGTTAACATTGTGTCCATATCTTTCGTTCAAATTACGACGATTTAAAGAAGGTTATGCGTATTTTCGCTAACTGATTAATCAAAATTTGTGCCCAACTAATCGACTGAAAAAATGGCAGACGAAAATCTGAATGATCCCGCGGCAGGCGGAAGCCGCATTATTCCTATTAACATTGAAGAGGAAATGAAGTCAGCATACATCGATTATTCGATGTCTGTTATTGTTTCTAGAGCTCTTCCCGATGTGCGAGATGGATTAAAACCCGTTCATAGAAGGGTTTTGTATGGTATGCTAGACCTTGGTGTACTCTCAAACCGTCCTTATAAAAAATCCGCCCGTATCGTGGGTGAGGTTCTTGGTAAATACCACCCACACGGCGATAGCTCGGTTTACGACGCCATGGTCCGTATGGCCCAAGATTGGTCTCTTCGATATCCTCTTGTGGATGGGCAAGGTAACTTTGGTTCTATGGAAGGCGACAGCCCGGCCGCCATGAGGTACACCGAAGCCCGATTGAAAAAGACAGCCGAAGAAATGCTGTCCGATATCGATAAAGATACCATTGATTTTAGACTCAATTTCGACGACTCCCTTCAAGAACCAACAGTTTTACCTGCTCGCATTCCTAATTTGCTGGTCAATGGTGCAGCCGGCATCGCCGTAGGTATGGCCACCAACATGGCCCCCCACAACCTGACCGAAGTCATTGATGGTATTATGGCCTATATCGATAATACCGATATCGATGTTGCAGGGCTTATGCAATACGTAAAAGCGCCAGACTTCCCAACTGGTGGTATTATTTACGGATACGAAGGAGTTAAAGATGCCTTTGAAACCGGCAGAGGCCGAATCGTTATTCGCGCTAAAACAGGCATTGAAACCCTTGATAACGGTAAAGAACAAATCATTGTTACCGAAGTCCCTTACAAGTTAAGTTAACCCTGCCGAAATTCAAATCAAGGCAGCCGAACTGGTAAATGAAAAGAAAATCGAGGGCATTTCTGATATCCGCCTCGAATCCGATAGAAATGGTATGCGCCTTGTTTTTGAACTTAAACGCGATGCCGTAACCAACGTTGTTCTTAACCAACTTTACAAATACACCTCACTTCAAACTTCCTTCAGTGTCAACAACATCGCCCTGGTTAAAGGACGACCAATGCTGTTGAACCTAAAGGATATGATCCGCGAATTCGTTGGCCACCGACACGAAGTCGTTACTCGACGCGCTCGGTATGAACTCGATCAGGCGGAAAAACGCGCCCATATCTTACAAGGTTACCTTATATCGCCTTAGATCACCTGGACGAAGTCATTGCCCTAATTCGAAAAAGCCCCACCGTCGATGAGGCGAAAGAGGGCCTCATGACCAATTTTAATCTTTCTGAAATTCAGGCCAAAGCCATCCTTGAACTCCGCTTGCAACGTTTAACAGGCATGGAACGCGATAAAATCCGCGCCGAATACAACGAAATCATGGAGCAAATTGCCTACCTGAACCGCATTTTGGCCGAAGAACCCCTAAGAATGCAAATCATTAAGGACGAACTCTCCGAAATTCGCGAAAAATACGGAGACGAACGCCGCACCGAAATTGTTTTCTCTGCCGAAGATTTCAGAATCGAAGACATTATCGCAGATGAACCCGTGGTGGTTACCATTTCTCACCTTGGTTACATTAAACGAACCCAACTTCAAGAATACCGACAGCAGAGTAGGGGGGGGGTAGGCTCCCGAGGTTCCGCTACCCGCGATGAGGATTTCCTTGAACACCTCTTCATTGCCGATACCCACGCATACATGCTGTTCTTTACCGAACGAGGCAGATGCTTCTGGCTCAGGGTTTTTGAAATCCCCGAAGGAGGAAAAGCCACAAAAGGCCGACCCATCCAAAACTTAATTCAAATTGAACCCGGCGATCGAGTTAAGGCATACATCGCCGTAAAAGGCCTCGACAACAAAGAGTACACCGAAAGCAATTTCATTGTGATGTGCACCAAAAAAGGCATCATCAAAAAAACCACACTCGAAGCCTATAGCCGCCCACGCGCCAGTGGAATCAATGCCATCTCCGTTCGCGAAGACGACGAACTGCTTGAAGCCAAACTGACCGATGGCAGCCATGAATTAATGATGGCCCTGAAAAGCGGCCGCGCCATTCGGTTCCCCGAAGAAAAAGTGCGCCCCATGGGAAGAACCGCTACTGGGGTACGCGGAGTTCGACTCGCCGATGAAAAAACCGATGAGGTCATCGGTTTAATTACCATGGACCCCAAAGATCCCGCTGAGGTCCTCGTGGTTAGCGAAAATGGGTTCGGAAAGCGTTCAAACCTCGATGAATACCGCATTACAAACCGCGGAGGAAAAGGGGTCAGAACCATCAACGTTACCGAAAAAACCGGTAGCCTAATTGCCCTAAAAGCAGTAGTTGATGGCGACCACCTCATGATTATCACCTTAAAAGGGACATTAATCCGAATGGCTGTCGATGAAATGCGTGTCATGGGTAGGGCTACCCAAGGTGTACGACTTATCAACCTGAAAAACGGCGATCAAATCGCCGCCGTTGCAAGGGTTAAAAAAGAAGCCGTTGATGAATCTGAATTAATCAATGCCAACGAAGACGATATTCAACCGGATAGCCTCTTAAACAACGAAAATCCCACCGATCAATCTCCTTCGGATGGCGGCACCGATAACCCCGTTGAAGATTAACGGCATTATTCTTGTTTATTATCAACTAAACAATGCGTATGAAAACCCTTCGCCATTTTTTCACCTTAGGACTGTTTGCGAGCAGCCTTGTTAGCTTAGGCCAAGATGCGGCTGTCCTCACCGCCTGGGAACACCTAAACACCTTTAAACGCGAACGCGAGGTAAACGAGCAAGTCGCTATCGATGCCCTGATGGAGGCAAAAAAGGAAATGGATGCCGCAGCACTTCACGAATCTACCATCGCAAAATCCAAAACATGGAAGCGTAGGGGAGATGTGTACTGGTTGCTTGGAACCGACCCAAGTCCTCGGTTGGTCTTAGCCCGAAAAGGAGCCCTCGACACTGCAATGTATTCCTACGGAAGAGCTCTGGTTGTTGAATTTAAATCGAACGGCAAACCCAAAGTTGAAGAACCCGACGAAATTTTAAACAGAATGCTAAGCATTGGAGCCCGATTTGCCGAATCCGCTCAAAAGAACCTAAAGGCAAAAAAATACAACGAAGCCATTCAGGAATTTGGAGCCGCTAAAGTAGCCATGCAACTCCTCGCTCAGCAAGACCCTGAAAACAATAGCTTGAAACGCCAAATGGCCTACTTTAGCTATTATCAGTCTGTTGCAGCTACCGAAGGTCAAAAAATTGACGAAGCCTTGGTGTTCGCTCAAAGTGCTTTTAGCTTTGGTTAAACTCAACATCTTCGCCCAAAAAATGCCTCAAGCCCAAACCGCCATTGACGCAGCCAAAAAACGCTTCGGAAGTTTGGCCGACCTTGCACTAATTGAGGTAAAACTAGCCATGGAAAGCGGAAATATCGAAAAGGCTGGCGCCCTTATCGAAAAGGGAAAAGTCGATTTTCCCAATCTGAAAACAGAGTTTATTCTCGAAGAAGTCAACTTTTACCTCAATTCAGGAAACGATGAAAAAGCCCTAGGCGCTATTGAACAAGCCATTGCGGCTTTTACCGCAGACCCTGCAATTCTGCTCGTTTTGAATTTCAACAAAGGCGTTATCAACGACCAAATCGCCGAAAATCTAGAAAAAAAAGACCCCAAAGCTTTCGCCGCACAAATCGCTGAACGCCGAGCTTCTGCTAAAATTGGTTATGAAAAAACCATCGAATTGGACCCGAATTATACAGCGGCTTACCTTCAATTGGCCAACGCTGAAATCATGAAGGCCAACGCCTTAATCAAAAAAGCCAATGAACTCGACCTCTCTAAAGTAAAGGAATACGAGGCGCTTAAAAACGAAGCCAAGGTCTTTTTTGCCAACAGTGCAGGAATTCTTGAAACCGGCTATGCCAAAGAAAAGGCTAAACCCGATGCCGATCCCAACCGAATGGAAACTTTCCAAAAAACCCTTCTTCAAGTGTACACTAAACTGGAAGACACCGCAAAACGAAACGCCATTAAAGCAGAAATGGAAGGAGGAAAATAATCCTCCTTTCCACGAATCAACCGACTTTATTATAACCTTTTACTATGGATTTTGAAAGCCTGATTGCCAGAGTAGGCAAACCAACATTGTTCAGCGTTATCGCTACAGGGAAAAATGGCCTCATTGCAAAAGCATTAGACACCAAACGCCCCGAAGCCGTAAGCCCCGCTGAACAAGTAAGTACCCTTAAAGACATCAGCATGTACACCCAAGAAGGCGAAGAACCCCTGCGTAATGTCTTCGCCTCTCTGTCAAATAAATTCCAAGGTCAGAAAGGTCCTTCCCATAAAGCGGACATGAAGGAATTAAAGTCCATCTTCGCTGAATTGCTGCCCAATTACGATACCGAAAGGGTCTATGACGGCGACATTCGCAAGGTATTCAAATGGTACAACCAATTGGTTTCCAATGGGTTTAATTCGGCAGACACCTTTACCAAAACAGAAACTGCCCAAACCGAAAGCCCAGCTGAAGAGCAAAATACCCCGGTTTCAAAACCAGCAAAAAGCACTACAGCTAAGGCCAAAGCTCCTAAAAAGTAATGGATGCCTGGAAAGGCCGAATCCTAGTCGTTGAAGACAGCGAGTTAAATGCCATTTTAATTCGACTTCTAGCTGAACAATTAGGCTGGAAATGCGATTGGTCTGAATCCATCGAAAGATTGGAAAAGGTGCTTAATTCAAATCAGCACAGCTACGATTTTATTCTGCTGGACCAACACCTCGATGCCCAAAAAGGCGGTAAATGGCTCCGAACTTTCCTCGACTCAAAGCCCGATTACCCAGGTCATTTTATCGGAATTTCAGCCCAATTTTTTGAATACGACGTACAAGACCTTATTAGAGCAGGTATTTCAGGAATTTTTCCGAAACCCATTTCAAAGGAGAATCTCATTGCCATTAAAGAAGCATTAGATTCAAAACGCGTCCAGGGATTTTCTGCTTCGTATTTTAAAACCATGTTCGGAAACGCTCCATTGGTGGCTCAAAGCGTAAAGGTTTTTCTGCACAGGCTTTTTGAATTTAAAAATGAGAGCATTGCTGAATTTCAAAAAGGGCATTGGAATCGCTCGCTCGGGCTTCGCGCCAACGATTTGAATCCCGATGCATTCCTGTCGCAACTTCAACAGGTTATTCAGCAATTACCCTAATTTTTAGGAGGATTTCTTTTATACGATAATTTATATTATGTTAACTAATGGGTGTTCGATTTAACCCCCTTTTTCCCTATTCAATCCTTTTTCTTTCTGTATTTGGGCGGGTTACGGGCTTTCCGTTATAGTCCGCAGTCAACAGGCTGTTGGCAGCGGGCAGGCAGTGGCTCCCGGGGTCGCCTTGCCTTCCTCGCGCCAACTGCTTCGGGGATTAAAGTTGTCTTCTGTTTGAGCGGAGACTAAAAGGCCGAATGAGAACACATAGAGGAACAAGGCCAATATTTGCCATTTCAATTTGAGTATGGCATTTATCCATATCATTAAAACGAAAAATTCAATCCAATGGTGGGAATAATTGGCAGCTGGTCCACCCTATTGAAGGTGATTCGATCAATGTAAAAGATATTGTTCCGGTTGTACACATTCGTAGCACCAACATTCACCTCTAATTTTGTGTTTTCGCCAAGATTAAATCTTCGTTTCACATTGAAATCCAGCCTGTGGTAATTGGGCAGCCTTCCAAGGTTAATTTGACCGAGTTCAATTCCTAAATCCCCGTTTTGGTCGGTGTAATTTCCATTGATGTTGCCATCGAACCCTAGATTTTCATAGAATCCCTGGGTTTGGGTAAAGGGGAATCCTGTGCCAAAATTCCATCGGGCATTGACCTCCCATTCTTTGTTTTTACCAAATTGGTAGGAGGCTACAAAGTTCATATTGTGCCGGCGATCAAAATGAGGTACGTAATCTCTAACCTCATCGGAACGTTCCAATGCCATCAAGGAATAACCAACCCAAATATAAAGGTTCTTTATTTCTGCTTTTAAAAGAACATCCAGCCCGGCACTCCAACCACGCTCTCGTATCAAATCCTTTTTTTGATAATCGGGAATAGCTGAGTTGCCAGGACTGTCTTCGTACAACTTATCTCTGTTCATGCTTATGAGCTGAAAGAAATCCATGTAATATCCTTCAACATTGAATTCGAGGTTCTTAAACAATTCAAATTCAGCACCAAAAATGGCATGCCTAGCCTTTTGCAAATCGCTGCCTACAGGTTCTCCTTTAAAATTCTTTGGCATGCCAATATCGCCTGCCGATAAGAACCCATAGAATAAATTAACCACATCTCTATCGGAATTGGCGGCAATTAAATTCTGCGAATACAGCCCCCCTGCCATTTTTAATCTAAAATGCTCTGAAACGTTGAATTTTATAGACAATCGTGGTTCGGGCGAAACCTCCGACAAAGAAGCGTAGTAGTGAAGACGGAAGCTTGGGTCAAAAATAAACCGCCCTACCATAAACTTATACCTTGTAAATAAGGCAAATTCCGTTGTATTGTCTTTTTGGTCAATTTTACGGTATTGACCGTTGGTGTATTCGAAATTGGTTGAATAGCCGCTAGCTTCAATTCCGTAGGTCAACCGATTGGTTCCGTAGTATTGATGGAAATTCACATTGAAATTAAACCCATTCACTACCGATCTGCGGGGGGGGCTCACCGCTTCATTTAAACCTATTTCATAGTTTGAGTAACTAAATACCCCATCTATATTTACGTTCGCCTCGCCTGGAATCAAAAAGAAATTGGCACCACCACCACCCGACTTCCATTGCAAATCTGAATTTTGGTTAAAGTTGACCCAGTCGTTGTGCGAAAATCCAAAAAAGTTCAGTTTCGATCCATTGTCACCCACATACAAGGTCATTTTTCCATACCCGTCGAAAAAATTAAACGGTAAGCCCAAACTATCAACATAGGGATAAAATGTGGTAGAGCTTTGCTTTAAAAAGGAACCCTTTGCACTCAATAAAAATGTGGCGTTCGCAGCGCCATTTCTTAAAGGGCCCATGGGCCCCTCAAGCAATACCTTCCCGGTAAAAGAATTGATGTTCGTGCGGCCCGAAAAGCGGGTTCTGTTTCCATCGCGGGTCGACAAATCCATGATGGAACTGATTCTGCCTCCATATTCTGCCGAAAATCCACCTGCATACACATCCATATTGCTTAACACGTCCGTATCAAACACCGAGAAAAAACCGATGGAATGAAAGGGATTGTAAATTACAGCTCCGTCCATCAAAACTTTATTTTGGACCGGCGGCCCACCACGTATAAAGAGTTGACCACCTTGGTCGCCGGTGGTAATTACACCTGGAATAATTTGCATCATCTGGGCAACGTCCGCTTCTCCCCCATAAAAGTGGGCATGCGTTTCATTTCTTCAGGAGTGATTTTTATAACAGAAACCCCGGTGTTTTCTTTCTTTTCTTGAATCTTATCGGCTGTGTATTCGTAATCCTTAATCAGGGTGGTTTTGTTTTTTAACAGGGGTTTTAATTGCAGAATTTGCCCTTCGACCAATTGAACCTCTTGAATAAAGGTTTCATAGCCTACGGCCGAAACCAGAACGGTAAATTTGCCCGACGGTATTTTAGTAATTGAAAAAAAGCCGTTGTTGTCTGTGGTTGTCCCAATTGTCTTTTCTTTGATTACAACAGAGGCAAAAGGAATCGCCTCCCTTGAATTCGTTTGTTGAACAATCCCTTTAATGGTGGCAGAATTTTGGGCAAGAACGGAGAGATTTAAACCAAAACCCAACAACAACCAGACTGCATTTCTCATGTACGATTTTTAAGCTGTACAAAGGTACCATTGATTCATCTAATCACCAAGGATTTGCCCCTCACAATAAAGGTTAAACACCTTAAAGTTCCATTTTCGTTTATGTTGATCTTAAACCAGAGCATTTTGGCCCTGTAGGAATTCTTATTTGAATTTCATTGGGACTTTAAATTCAATGCCCTACCTTTGCTCGCTTTCAGGATTTATTACCATGGACAAAAAACAGTTAACCGGGTTGTTGCTTTTAAGTGGCCTTATGGTCGCCTACTTTTTGATTTTCAACAAACCCAAAACAGATGCCGATTTAACCAAGGTAGATTCATTAAAAACAACGGTTGATACCTTGGCGGCTGCCGAAGCCTTAACCCCAATCGATACCCTGCAAAATAAATCTGAGCTGGCTTTGGTTGATGCCGATTCCCTTTCAGCAGATTCTTTTAGGTTACCACGAAAGAAAACGCTCTTCTTACTAAACAGTTCGGTGTTTTTTCAAATGCTGCCGCAGGCAATCCTGAAAAAGTGTCTCTATCCAACGAAAAAATTTCTTTGAGCTTTCATTCCAAAGGGGGGTCGTTGGTTTCAGCCAAAATTCTTGGGGAGCAAACCTACCAAAATCGATTTTTAGAAGATTCCAGTCAAAAAGCCGACCTGGATTTGGTGTATTCCGATTCTGCCTCAATGAATCTTGAATTCTACCACAACAACCAACGCATAGAATCAAAAAATCTATACTTCAGCGTTGCCAAGGCTACAAGCCAAACCCTAGTGTTGCGTGCCTACACCAACGATTCTGCCGGCTACATTCAATGGTCGTATTCCCTTGACGCCAACAGTTATGCCTTAAAAGTAGATTTGAGTTTTGTTGGGTTAGAAACGGTTATTGATCGCGGCCAAAGCGACATTCCATTAATATGGTCTCAAATTGCCCCAAGGCAGGAATTGAATTTATCGAACGAACGAGCCACCTCAACCATTTATTACAAAACTGAAAGTGGTTCTGTTTCCAGAATTGGCCGGGGAGGTGAAAATTCAGAAGAAATTGAAGAGGCCGTCGAATGGATTTCATTTAAACAGCAATTTTTCTTCAATTCTTTAATTTTTAAAAATGGTCAATTTAAACGCCCCGTTCAAGCACAAACCCAATTGCCCGGTTGGGCCGACAGCAGCGTTAATTTAGCCTACAACGCTTTTTTATCGGTTCCATACGGCTATTCTTCGGCATCTTCTGTTTCAATGGAGTGGATTTTTGCTCCCCTGCACTTTCAAACCCTTGCATCCATGAACATGGGATTAGAAGAGCAAATCGATTTGGGATACATCGGTCTGTTCTCCCTTATCAACCGATATCTGGTTATTCCGGTATTTAACTTTTTTGACCAACTGGGCTTAGGCTATGGAATAATTATTCTATTACTGACCCTAATTATTAAAGTGTTGCTTTCGCCCTTGAATTTCAAAATGTTCGTTTCTTCCGCGCCAAAATTCGGCTTCTAAAACCTGAATTAGACGAACTTAATGCCAAATTCAAACCCGATGAGGCATTGAAAAAACAACAGGCCGTAATGCAGCTTTACCGTCAGGCTGGAGTTAACCCATTGGCAGGCTGTTTACCTATGCTGGTTCAAATGCCTTTTTTGCTTGCCATGTTTAGTTTCTTCCCATCGGCAATTGAACTGAGGCAACAAGGCTTTTTATGGGCAGAAGATTTGTCAACCTACGACAGCATCTTAAATCTTTTCCTTTTGAAATTCCATTTTATGGTTCGCATGTTAGCCTTTTCACCCTATTAATGACTGCAACCACAATCCTGTACACCCACTTAAATAGCTCTCAAATGCAGACCGGCGCAAACATGCAGCAAATGAAGATAATGATGTACATTATGCCGATTGTGTTTTTGGGTGTTTTAAACAGCTACAGTGCGGGGTTGAATTACTACTACTTCTTGTCGAACGTAGTTTCCATTTTAATCTACCTAGCAATTCGGTATCTCTTCATTGATGAAAATAAACTAAGGCTGAAAATGGAAGCCCATAAGGCAAAACCCCAAAAGAAAAGCAAATGGATGCAAAGGCTTGAAGACGCTCAACGCATGCGTGAGCAGCAGGTAAAACAGCAATCCGCCCCAAAAAATCGACAAGGACGTCGAAAAAATTAATTTAGTAGGTATAATCAAATTCAGGGAATCCCACCAACAAAGGAATCAATCGGTTTCCTTTGGAAGTGTACTCCATAGTCCTTTGACGCACCCCATCTGATTCCCAAACCATGCCCTTCAATTCAAGTTTCCCTTGATTCCAAATCCGTCCTTTGACGCACCCCATCTGATTCCCAAACCATGCCCTTCAATTCAAGTTTCCCTTGATTCCAAATCCAATTTCCAGAAAAAACAGCGTAAGGTTGACTCCCGTTTTTTTCGGTTTCACTGGTCCAAAGCAATTCAAAAAGTCCATTTGATCTAAACAATGCAATGACCCTTTTGGAAGTGGTGGGCACCGCCGATGCATCCCGTTCGGTTTCCCAATCCAGTGCCTCAACGGTTTTTTTTGCAAAACCTTCGTCGAACAATATGGATTTATTCAATGGCCATTGTTCCGGAGTTGTTCCATAGGGCAATATAAACTCCAGTTTCTTTTGCACGGAATCTTCCTGTAAACGAAACCACCTGGCTCCATCCCAAAAGTCAAACTCGGATATGGAAATTTCCTTACCCTCTACCAACCTAAGGCTGAAGGATATGTTTTTCGTTGCAAGGGTGTCTGAACCCAATTTATGGCTCCAATCCCCCTGGTTTACATCGTAAAAAACACTTGACCCGTTGGGTTTATGCCATGCCAATTGCAGGCATGCTGATTCGCTGTTTTCTGAACGCAAGCGAAAGCCTAAAATGGCCCTTAAATTTGGGAATTGATAAAAAATTCTTCGCTCAGGAATGCTTTGATTTATGTGAAGAGAGGAAAAAAACTTCGGCCATCGTTTAAATCAAAGCGTTGATTTGCCTGCTGCTGCTCCGTAATACGAGAAAATCCGTCGCTGCTCAAAAATGGGGCAACTGTACCTTTTGAACACTCCATTTGAATTTCTGAAATTCCAAGCGGTTTTGATTCAAATAAGGTCGAAAACCCCTTGCGTACCCGAACCATAGAAGAAAAAGCCGTATTCTCTAAAGGCAGCACTACCCTACTCCAATTCCGATCGACCATAAAGACAACCTTCAACCAACGAATTGAATCGGGCAAATTTAACGTTCCCCCTGAAGGAACGGCTTCTAAATTCCCCCGGTCTGTATAAACCAAAACTCGATCTGGATAGGCAAACATTGCCCCCTTCATAGGTTTAATGCCAATTTTGCCTAAAGTCAAGGGTTCATCAAATCGCCACTCAAATCCTTCTAAATTATTCAAGCCCGGGGCAGTACTCCAATAGGTAGAATCGGACCCATCAAAAGCCTTTGAAAAACCATACTGTTCGCTGGGCAATCGATATGAACTTACCCATTGCATACCGGGCCGAATAAACGTGTCGGGGACCATTGCTACCAAAGACCTGTAATCAAAGGGGCTTTCTTCTTCCTCCACTTCTGAATCGTTCAAATTGCAGCCAACCACTACCAAAAGCAATCCTAATGCGGGCATGCTTAAACCATACATTGGCATTGTTTTGGTTCTAAAAAATCTCATTGATTCAAAGGTAACTCAAAGAATTCTCATCTTTATAGCATGAAAGGAATCTGTTCTATGGTTTTCAGCCTGGTTTTGCCTCTCGCTGTATCATCGCTTTGGCCTCAAACAACCGACACCTTGTTTGCTGACCTCGCCCCTAAAGATTACCTAACCGGAAAATTTGAACCTGCTGCCCTACCCGAGTATTTTAGTTTGCTGCCTTCCAAGTACTGCGTTGGTGAACAGTGGCTTAGAATTCAGGCAGCTCAGGCTTTTATCGACATGGCTATGGCAGCCCAGAATCAAGGAATTGAACTCAAGGCAGTCAGTTCAACCCGTTCCTTTTACCGTCAAAAAAAAATTTGGGAAGACAAATGGACCGGAGTTCGGAAAGTTGAGGGGCGCGATTTGAGTAAATCAAGGTTGAATCCAGCGGAAAAGGCCAAACTCATTATGCGGTTTTCAAGCATGCCCGGCACTTCAAGGCACCATTGGGGCACCGATTTGGACATAAACAGCGTTGATGAGGCTTATTTCAAAACCGAGCAGGGCTGCCGAGTTTACGATTGGCTGCTCGATCACGCCCATGAATTCGGTTTTTGCCAAGTTTATAGCCCAAAACAAAAATCAGGGCGAAGTGGGTACCAGGAAGAAAAATGGCATTGGAGTTTTCTGCCTTTGGCCATTCCTTTTACTCAAGAATACCAAAATCTGATTTCAAACCAAGATATTTCCGGCTTTTTGGGTTACGAAACCGCCATTAAAATTGGTGCGATTGAAAACTATGTTCTAGGCTTAAATTCAATTTGTACAAAACAATAATGAGGTTTCCTTTTCTATTTTCTACCTGCTTGTACGCCGGCTTTTTTTTTCATGGAACCTATGCTCAATTAAGGATTTTTGGTCCCGACCAAGGTTTTTGTCAAGGCCGAAATATGGTTTGGAATGCCAACCAAAATGGCTTTTTATTCTTTGGCGCCGAACGCGCAGATGCCAACGCGTCCGACGGTTTGGTTGTTTACCATATAGATACCCAATTAACCGCTTTATCTAAAAGAACATTCCTTTTTCCTGGCCCGGCTTTTCCAGGAACAATTCAACCGCTTTTTAATGGGCATTCTTTTTTGGCTTGCGGTGGCTACTACCTTCCTTCTGGAGCATCCGTTGGTCTTTTGCTTTGGCTTGATGATCAAGGCGACACCCTTAAAACCAATTCTTTCCCCGTTTTTTTCGGTTCCAGTAGCATCAAACGAATAAGTACCGGTCCCAATGGGAAAATTGGATTGGTTGGATACCGAACTTCAACCCAAAACACCAGCAGCGATATTTGGATAGCTCAACTTGATTCAACAGGGAACATAGAATGGGAAAGAACCCTAGGTGGACCTGCCAACGACGTTGGACACGGAATTCGCTGGCACACCGCAAAACAGGCTTGGGCCATTTCTGGCGATTTTGAAACCAGCTCATACGGAAATTACCTAGCATTTATTGACTCTCAAGGCCAATGGCTTAACGACACTTTAATTTCTGACGCCAATGCAAATGGCAACTATGTACTGGAGATTGACCAATCTGGCCAAATTTTCATGGCAGGTGAATCCACAACCAATTCCGGACCTGCTTTTGATGTTTTCTTGGTGGCAACCAATTCTGCTGGCCATGTTCAGCGTTGGGGGTATTTGGGGGGCACAGGCACCCCCAGGCCGGATTTGCCCTGATTTGCAGTGCAGATGATTCCCTAATTATTTCAGGCTACAGCACTACATTTTACCCAGGATTACCCATAAACCCTTATGTTGCCAAAGTAGATAAATCCTTTTCAGGAGGTCGGTATGCCAGCCTAAGCGGTTCGGGAATAGGAATTGCGTATGGACTAACCCGCGACCCTAGCCAATTTTTATATGCAACAGGCAGCTTTGACCAAAAGCATTTTGTTTGGAAGTTATCGGAAGATTCCTTGGTTGATTTAGATGGGCAATTTGAAGCTCTGTTAACCAATGCATCTTCAATAAAATCAATACTTTCTGTGCAATTTTATGGCCTGGGAACTCATGTTAAACGAACAAGCTTTTGACCCCGCTCGCCTTTCTCTTTCCGATTTGAGGGGCAATGCATTAGAGTATAATATGGAAATCCATGCCGCTAGCATTTTCATCCGACCCCAACCCCATTTGCCTTCCGGTATTTACCTTATAGGCTTAGGCAATCAATGGATTAAAGCAATAAAACCTTAGGTTTATGTTAAGCAGCATAACAAACTGGTTATTTGGTATTTTAGGAAAGAAAAAAAAGGAATGGGTTGGCATTGGAGAATACGGCGATAAAACAGCGGCCGAAGCTTTTTTATTGGCGTGCTATCAAAAGGGGTTTTGGGTTCAAATGCGTGAGGTCCGTGGCAGTTTCGATGCCATCACCGGCTTTTCGGCGGCTCCTACGCTTTGGATTATTGACCTACGCAAGGAAGAAACCGAACGCTTTGAACAGACCCTTCGGTCAGAGCTGTTTTTACCCCTCGAAAACCATTGGGTAAACAATCTTCCATTAACTCAGGCTCAAGAGGCCTTGGAATTCCCTTTGCACCCAGATGCAGAAATCCGACACCTGCTCTTTCACCGTCTGCGCCTAAACTCCCATTTCATTGATGCAGTTCCCTAAATCGTTGAATGAAAATGGATTATGCCGGTAAAAGTCCCGACAGATCGGATTCTACGGCGCTGTATTTCTCTTCAAAAAACAACATTGCTTTCTCCAATCTTCCATCTGAAAAATGGAATACCACTAAACTAAATACATGTCCCCCCCTTTTAATTAAACATTAAAACACAGAAAACAAGGACATATTTAGGCAGCCTAGCCCATTCTTATTTGTAGTTTTGTTCGTGTTGCTTTTTCAGCCATTTATACTAAAACCTACCTTATGAAAACCATTTTGTTCTGCCTTGTTTTGGTTTCGGCTATAACCACTATGAACGCTCAAACCCTTCAATTCAGCCAAGTAAAAAAAGTTACCACTTTAGATACCGTTCCAGCGAACAAAGTTTGGAAATTGGTTTCGGCACCTTACAAAAACGATCCAATACATGGAGCCGGCGCATGGACCCAAGCCAATCCCTATGTAGAAGCGGTTCAATCCATTTTGATTGACGGCAACATTACCTACATTCAGGCAATTCGATTTTACGATGGTTCATGGAAGTCGTTTACAGGCCCAACCTGTGCATTTCCATTGTGGTTAAATGCGGGCACCACCGTGGCTGCTTCAACTGGAGTACGGTTTATTTCGGTGATTGAGTTTACAGTCGTCCCTTATAGTATTTCCTGGGTATTTTGGTTTTATTTCCGCCCTTATTCCTTTGGTTGTTGGAGATGGTAAATGCCATGAGCCGCCCGCGGGAGGGATTGAAGAGGCTAGCCCGAAACGGATGCTGGCCGGGTTGCGCGTGGAGCAGGGAGCGACCTTGGGAGCTACCCTGAGCCCGCTGCAACCGGGACTGCAGACGGCGGACTAGCTCTGAAAGCCCGCACCCGCCCAAAAACAAAAAAAACTCCAAGGAAATCCTTGAAGTTTTGAAGCGGTCCGGACGGGACTCGGGGCTTAAAATTTTCTGGAAAAGGGAAAGGGATGCCGCATGCGGATCAGCAATAGCAAGGGAATCAGCACATAAGGAAGATTCAAAGGCAAAAAACGCCCCAGATTTTGACAGCGCCACTCCGGCTCCCCAAAAAACTCAACCCCAAACACGATTACCCCTGTAATTACCGAAATGGCCGTGGCATACATAATGGCAGGCACGTGGATCCAATTCTTCCCTTTCCAAAGGGCATACACCAAAACCAAGTAAAAAGGGCCATACACAAACGCACTAAGCCCAGTAACCATGCGCATCCAGTGCGGCGGATTTAAAAACAAGGGGTCGCATTGATAAGCATAGCTGTAATTCCACCTGACCAAGATGTTGGGACTATCTGCCACCATTGGCTCTCCAAGCACCGTTGGAATGGAATCTGAAATCATCGATGTGATGAAGAACAGCGAAAATGCGACGATAAAAAAACGGTCGAAGGGCCGTTGATTCAAGGGCAGAACAGCAGGAGCGGGCATTTTTTATGTTTATTGGCCAGCGTTGCTCACAAATTTGGACAGGTCCTCTTTGCTTGAACTGTAGCTGAATAAACCATTGACTTTAAAGTAATTACCTTTATCAATGCAGAAGGCATACGCATATTTCGCCATATTCAACTTATCTTGTTCGTAAACAAACAGGTTAAGAATCTCCATTATTTGATTGGTAGTGAAGCATTTTTTTGAGGCAATAACCTGTTTTTGGTATTCGAAAATGAAATTTTTGACAGAGCGTCAACCACTTCTTTTTGTTCTGCAACCGAAACCGTACACACGGGGGCCACAGGAGTTACCGTATTGGGATTGGGCCTACCGTTAACAAACACACTGAAGTCCTTTTTTAAATTGGCCAAGGCCAATACATCTCCGCAGCGGCCAAAATTGTCTTGATCGTACACCACATTGTAGGCATCTTTCAAAAAATTCAAACGGTTTGTTTGTGAATTCATTAAGGTAGCCAATTTCATGATTTGTGCAGTAGAAAGGCATTGATTTTTGTTCAAAAGATTGCGGCAAAGCTCTTGGGCTTGCTCTTCAACCATGGTTGCAGGTAGGTCTTTGGTGATTTGATCAAAATTGGGTTTTTAGGCATAGGTTCACTGCAACCTGTGTTTCCAAGGTAATTGTCGATCGATGGGTAACTTAAGGCAGGCCAGTTTCGCTTTTTTGGCGTTTCAATTACTATATTGGGTTGCTTAATCTCGATTTTGGGCGTGCTGGGCTGTGGAACGGGTTGCCCAATGGTGGCGGTTGCATCGTGCAGGCGAAAAACGGTTGAGAAGTAGGCAAAACCGTCGTACACGTCGTAAAAATTAACTTTATCAACGGTCTTTGGATAAGCCAACAATGCAAAATCGTAGCGGCTCTGGTCGCTGGGCAATGCCATAACCACCGCCTTAACTTGGTCGGAACTCAAACACTGGTTTGCTAATGCTGCTGCGGCCTGACTCATGCCAAGCTCGTTTCCAGCGGATTTTATCCGGGTTAGGCCTTGTTGAAAGGCGACGCTCGACATAGGTACAGTGCAATTTTGAGCAACAGCAAATAAAGTAAGGCTTGAAAAAATCAATGTTAAAAATCTCATTTTCATAGTTTTATGATTTATTTTTTGAAAGGGCCTCTACGGTTGTTTTTTACGCTTCAACGAAGACAAAAGTTATGCCAAATATAGGTTATTGCCCCAAATTTTAAACTAATCTTGCTGCTGTGTCTGTTTCCAAGTTAGGTATTCGGTCCGAGCCAGGCCATTTTCTAGGCTAAAGCTTGGATTCTCTGTGCAAATTCTTGCTGCAGTGGCATTCAGGGTTTGCTGGCAACGTTCAGGAAGCTTTTGATACAACTGAGTTCCAAGGGTTTTCCATTTTACCATTTCGGGCGAAACGTCCTTAATAGCCTTGGCGGGGTTTCCGACGGCCAACTTTCTATCCCCGGAATTTCCATGCCTGTGGGCACAAAAGCCAAGGCCCCCACAATGGCTTCCTCGCCTACCACAACATGGTCCATCAAAACAGCCGACATGCCAATCAAGGCGTTTTTGCCTATGCAAGCACCGTGCACAATGGCTGAATGCCCAATGTGGGCACCAGCGGCTATGCTAACCGTTTCGCCGGGGAACATATGAACAACGCAATTGTCTTGAATATTGGCTCCCTCACCCACTTCAATTATTCCAAAATCGCCCCGCAGCACGGCACCCGGGCCTATGTACACATCTTTGCCAATCCAAACCCTTCCTATAACCGTGGCGTTCGGATGCACAAAAGCCGAAGGGTGAACAGCGGGAATATGTCCCTCGAAGGAATAATAGGGCCCCGAATCAGATTCTTTTTGCATTCGATGTTGGTTTAAAAGAATTCATTCGATGTTGGTTTAGAGGATCTACAGAGACTGAATCCTGCGGCAACCATGGCAGAAACAAAAATGCCCATTATCAGGTTTCCAATTACACTCATCAACAAATAACTTTTCAAATTAAAGTACTGTTCGGCTTCAAGTTGGGTTTTCATGCCATGCTGAACGGTATAGTGTATTGCATTATTAAAAAAATCGGGCGTAATAATTTCGCTTACAATCCATTGCATCAAGGGAGAAAGCAGGGTAATCAACAAGGTGGTTCGCAGCCCAAACAAAAACCCCTGCAAAAAAGACAGTCGATTGAACGACAGGTCGTTTTTAAAATTAGCTAAGCCTAAAACGTACATAGCAATGGCCGGAATTGCAAACAGATTGGTTAAAATAGGATGCCATTCAATGTGCACATCGTGTAGGCCGGCACCTTTTTCGCCCAGCATCCAGAGCAAAAAAACAAGGATAAAGAGCAGAGCCCATTTGATTTCTAAGGTATAATTTAGCAGTTTCATGGCATTTCCGAAGTCCAAGGCATCAAAAATACGCAGGTTGAATCAATCCGTCAAGGAGTTCCGCCTTTTAAATTTAAGGTATAAGGGTTGGAATGGTTTTTTTGTTGGGCGGGTTTCGGGCTTTCACCGGTAGTCCGCGGCCAAAAGCCTAGGCCCCAGCGGCTTTGCGCAGGCTCCTGAAGTCGCCTGCGCAGCTCGCGGGCCCTTTGGCTTTTGGCCTTGCGGGCAACCTGGTTCAATGGCTCCTGAAGTCGCCTGCGCAGCTCGCGGGCCCTTTGGCTTTTGGCCTTGCGGGCAACCTGGTTCAATCCCGCCCGCTAAGCCATGCAAAACCTTTCAAGGTTCAGCATGAATAAAATGCGCTGAAAACTCCGATTTCAAAGACCTTCCAAACCCATTTCGCCAGCCTTAAACAGGGTTTCCCTTCGGCAATTCAAGGAAAATTCCAGCCCAAATTCGGGTAAATTGTGTACCTTGGTCGCATTAAATAAACGAACAATGACTTACGATGTACTTGTAATTGGAAGTGGCCCCGGCGGTTACGTAGCAGCCATTCGGGCAGCTCAATTGGGTTTAAAGGTAGCTGTGGTTGAACGCGAAAATTTGGGCGGAATTTGCCTAAACTGGGGTTGTATTCCCACCAAAGCCCTTTTGAAAAGCGCCCAAGTTTACGATTACATAAAGCATGCTGCAGAATACGGCGTTAAGGTAGCTCAAGTTGAAGCTCAGTTCTCAGATATGGTTGCCCGTTCACGGCAGGTGGCCGATGGAATGTCAAAAGGAGTCCAGTTCCTTATGCGTAAAAATAAAATTGAAGTCCTTATGGGCACGGGTAAATTGGAGGGCAAAGGTGCAGTTACCGTTACCGACGAGTCGGGTATCTCCGTTTTGCATCAAAAGCAAAACACATCATTCTTGCTACCGGTGCCCGTTCAAGGAAAATTGACAGCATTCCTCAAGACGGAAAACGCATTATTGGCTACCGCGAGGCCATGACATTAAAAGAACAACCCAAACGCATGATTGTGGTTGGCTCAGGAGCCATTGGCAGCGAGTTTTCGTACTTCTATAACTCCATAGGCACCCAGGTAACTTTAATTGAATACATGCCCAACATTCTTCCGGTTGAAGACGAGGAAAGCTCAAAAACCATGGAGAAGATTTTTAAAAAGCAGGGCATCACCATCCACACCGGGACCAGTGTTGAAAAAGCAGCGGTTAAAGGCAACGAAGTGGAAGTGCATATATCTAAAGACGGGAAAAAAGAAACCTTGACGGCCGATGTAGTGCTTTCTGCCGTTGGTATTGAAGCCAATATTGAAAATTTGGGATTGGAAAAGCTTGGCATTAAAGTAGAAAAAGGAAAAGTAGTGGTGAATGCCTTTTACGAAACCAATGTTTCGGGGATTTATGCCATCGGCGATCTAATTCCAGGTCCAGCCTTAGCTCACCTTGCTTCGCATGAGGCCATTGTGTGCGTTGAAAAAATCGCAGGCAAAAATCCACACCCCATTGATTACACAAACATTCCCGGTTGCACCTATACGTATCCAGAAGTAGCTTCGGTGGGCTACACCGAAAAATCAGCCAAAGAAGCCGGGTACAGCATAAAAGTGGGAAAATTCCCCTTTAGTGCCTCAGGCAAGGCCAGCGCTGCGGGAGCGAAAGATGGATTTGTAAAATTGGGGTTTTTGACGAGAAGTACGGCGAACTTTTAGGAGCACACATGGTTGGAGCCAACGTAACCGAAATGATTGCCGAAATTGTCATGGCTAGAAAACTCGAAACCACAGGACACGAAATTATTACGGCAATACACCCCCACCCTACTATGTCTGAGGCCGTTATGGAAGCTGCGGCCGCAGCCTATGGCGAGGTGATTCACCTTTGATTCGAACAAAACGTGTGCGGCATATCGGGAGGAATTTTCATTCAGGAGGTTGACAAACAGGCCGCTCAAGCATCGGTTAAAGCCCTGCATCGTCGAGGCCCCGACCACCAAGATGTTCGATTTTTTAATCCCTGGTTCCTAGGGCATGCTCGGCTCTCTATTTTAGATTTGAGCGCCAATGGGCATCAACCTATGCTGAGCTCTTGTGGGAATTTTTCCATTGTTTTTAATGGAGAAATTTACAACTACAAATCCTTGAGGGCAGAGCTCCTTCAACTTGGATACAGCTTCGGTTCCGATAGCGATACGGAGGTCTTGCTGAATGGACTAAAGCATTGGGGCATGGAACTGCTTCCCCGACTGAATGGATTTTTCGCGTTTGCTTTTTTTGACCATGTTCAAAAAATCTGCTTTTTGGCCAGAGACCGGATGGGAATTAAGCCACTCTGGCTATGCAGCAATCAGTTTGGCCATTTTTTTGCGTCTGAACACAAAGCCTTAAATCCCTTGGGCTTGGGACCAGAACTGAACCCCACTGCCCTTCGATGTTACTTTAGAATGGGGGG
>Ga0194124_10002283_pt1 | contig 21868 bp, 18 predicted proteins | sample TA2KigCas0mmetaG_FD_148605 | JGI IMG/M metagenome (GOLD analysis project Ga0194124, IMG submission 148605) | Freshwater microbial communities from Lake Tanganyika, Tanzania - TA2015031 Kigoma Deep Cast 0m | ecosystem: Environmental > Aquatic > Freshwater > Lake | place: Tanzania: Lake...
GCGTCCATCCACCGAACGAAGATCTGGGTACCGGCCGGCTCCCCGGCGCCGAGATAGAGGATCCGCGTCCCGTCCGGGGACCAACGGGGCGCACTGCCCTTCGTGAGGAAGCGCTGCCGACCGCCATCGGCGTCCATGATCCAGAGCGCCGTCTCCCACCGGTCCTCTCGCGTGTTCACGAAGCGACGGGTGAAGATGATCTGCTTCCCATCAGGGGAGAGCTGGGGATCGCTCACCGTCTCGAGGTCGAGATAAGAGGCGATGGTGAGGACGGTGTCGCGCTGGGCTGCCATCGGGGCCGGGGCCCCGAGCAGGAGGACGAGCGCACCGACCGACAGGAGCCGAGACCGCATGGGGGGTGTCTCCGAAAAAAGGGGGGGACGCGGGGTGAACATGGCATCCGCCGAGTCGGCGGGCCAGAGGGACCCCCCTCCAGAGGGGGCGCCAGGGGGCCCGCGGGCCCCCTCGAGGCGCTATCCTTCCTCTCCCATGTCCTTCGTGCACCTGCACTGCCACTCCGAGTACTCCCTGCTGGACGGGGCGAACCGGATCGATGACCTGATCGCCCGGGCCAAGGAGTTCGAGCAGCCCGCCCTCGCGATCACGGACCATGGCAACCTGCACGCCGCCTGGGCGTTCCAGGAGCAGGCCAAGAAGGCAGGGATCAAGCCGATCCTCGGGATGGAGGCCTACGTGGCCCCCGGGGACCGCCGCCAGAAGACGCGCGCCCAGCAGGGGGAGAAGAACTACTATCACCTCGTCCTCCTCGCCCGTGACCTGACCGGATACCGGAACCTCGTGAAGCTTTCCTCCCTCGCTTACACCGAGGGGTTCTACGGGAAACCGCGCGTCGACCGCGAGCTCTTGGCGCGCCACAACGAAGGGCTGATCGTCTCGAGCGCCTGCATGGCAGGCGAGGTCGCGCGTCACCTCCTCGAGGACCACTACGACGAGGCCAAGGCGGTCGCCGCCTGGTACGCCGAGGTCTTCAAGGATCGCTACTACCTCGAGGTACAGGCCCACGAGGCCGGCGACCAACGCCGCCTCAACGCGGAGATCTTCCGCCTCGGCAAGGACCTGGGCCTCCCCGTCCTTGCCACCAACGACGCGCACTTCCTCAAGGCCGAGGATCACGACGCGCACGATGTGCTCCTCTGCATCGGGCTCAAGAAGGACCGGCTCGATGCCGATCGGATGCGCTACGACAACGGCCTCTTCTTCAAGAGCGCCGACGAGGTGCGCGCGCACTTCCCCGATCGCCCCGACGTGCTCGAGCAGACCGTCGCAATCGCGGATCAGGTGAACGTGGTCTTCGATAAGAAGTACTTCGTCCCCGCCTTCCCCCTCCCGAAGGGAGTGAAGAGCGAGAACGATCTGCTCGTGAAGCTGGCGACCGATGGTGCGAAGGCCCGTTACGGCAAGCCGCTCCCCGCCGAGGTGAAGGAGCGACTCGATTACGAGCTCGGCGTGATCACCAAGACCGGCTACGCCGGCTACTTCCTGATCACCGCTGACTTCATCCAGGCGGCGCGCGACCGTGGGATCCCCGTGGGGCCGGGGCGTGGCTCCGCCGCGGGCTCCCTCGTGGCGTACGCCACCGGGATCACCAACGTCTGCCCCCTCAAATTCGATCTCCTCTTCGAGCGCTTCCTGAATCCAGAGCGCGTCTCGATGCCCGACATCGACGTCGACTTCTGCGAGGAGCGACGCGGCGAGGTGATCGAGTATGTGCGCGAGAAGTACGGGCGTGAGTCAGTGGGGCAGATCATCACCTTCGGGACGCTCAAGTCACGCGCCTGCATCAAGGATGTCGGCCGCGTGCTCGGCTTCACCCCCGGTGAGACCGACGCGATCGCAAAGCTGATCCCGAACCAACCGAACTTCTCGCTCACGGTGGCCGAGGCGATCGAGAAGGTCCCCGAGGTCCGGAAGCTCTACGAGCAGGATGAGCGGCACGCACAGCTCTTCGACTTCGCGATCGCCCTCGAAGGGCTCTCGCGTCATGCGGGCGTGCATGCGGCGGGGATCGTCATCGCGCCGGGCCCGCTCGACGACTATGTGCCCGTCTGCACCGCGGAGTCCAAGGGGAGCGGCGGGGGGAGCGAGGAGCGCGTCGTCGTCACGCAGTACGACATGGTCGCGCTCGAGAAGGCCGGGATGCTCAAGATGGACTTCTTGGGCCTCACCACGCTCACGATCCTCACCGACGCGGTCGCGGAGATCCAGCGCCGGCGTGGGGTCACGATCGACCTCGACGCCCTCCCGCTCGATGACGAGCCCACCTACCGGATGCTCCGTGCGGGGCGCACCGCCGGCGTCTTCCAGTTCGAATCCCCGCTCGCCACCGACATGGTGCGCGCGATGCGCGCCGACCGCTTTGACGACCTCGTCGCCTCCAACGCGCTGATGCGGCCCGGCCCGCTCGATGCGGGGATGCACAAGGTCTATCAGCGCCGCAAGAAGGGGGAGGAGGCGGTCGCGTACCAGCTCCCCGAGCTCAAGGAGATCCTCGCCCCCACCTACGGCGTCATCACCTATCAGGAACAGGTGATGCGGATCGCGCAGCGGCTCGCGGGGATCTCCCTCGCCGAAGCCGACGTGCTCCGGAAGGCAGTGGGGAAGAAGGACGCCGAGCTTATCAAGCAGGAGCTCGGGAAGTTCACCACGAAGGCGGTCGCCAACGGCTTCCCGCCCAAGGTGATCGACGACATCGCGGGGCAGATCGAGACCTTCGGTCGCTACGGCTTCAACAAGTCGCACTCGGTCGCCTACTCGATCCTCTCATACCACACCGCCTACCTCAAGGCGCACTACGCGCCGGAGTTCATGGCGGCGGTCCTCTCCGCCAGTATCGGCGACACCGACGCGGTGGTGAAGTACATCAACGAGGCGCGTGACCTCGGGCTCGAGATCCTCCCGCCGGACGTGAATGAGTCGGGGTGGAAGTTCACCGTCGTCGGTGACACGCGGATCCGCTTCGGCCTCGGCGCGATTCGCAACGTCGGACACTCGGCGGTGGAGTCGATCCTCGCGGCGCGCGCCGAGCAGCCCTTCACCTCGCTCTACGATCTCTGCGAGCGGATCGACCTCCGCACCTGCAATAAGCGCGTGCTCGAAGCGCTCATCCATGCCGGCGCTCTCGATGGGCTCGGCGGCCATCGTGCGCAACACATCGCCGCGCTCGATGGCGCGATCCAATCGGCCTCGCTCGCGCAGGCGGAGATCGCCACCGGGCAGGGCTCGCTCTTCGGCGACGTGGCCGATGCCCCGGTAGACGGCGCCTCCAAGGCGCCGCTGCTCCCCGTCCTCCCGAACATCCCCCCGCTCTCGGAGTCGGCGCGCCTCACGCAGGAGAAGGCGATCCTCGGCTTCTACATCTCTGGGCACCCGCTCGCCCCGTTCCGTGCGGAGTGCGAGCTCCTCGCCTCGCACACCGTCGCCCAGCTCGGGAGCTGGACCTCGGAGGCGATCACCCTGGCCGGCGTGATCACCGCGATCAAGCGACAGGTGAGCAAGAAGTCGGGGAACGAGTTCGCGCGCCTCACCGTGGAGGACTTCGCCGGCTCCGCCGAATTGTTGGTCTTCCCCGAGGCGTGGGCCGCGATCGGCGATCGGGTGCAGGTCGATGTCCCCGTCCTGATCTCTGGCGGCTACTCGCGCCGAGACCAGGACGCGGAGAACCCGACCTTCATCGTCGAGAAGATCACGCGCCTCGCCGAGCTCCGGGCCACGGGGCAGTTCGCCATCGCCTTGGAGCTCGATGCCGAGGCGGGGCTCCCCGCCGACGTGGTCCGCGACGTCCGCGCGGTGGCGGAGGCCCATCCCGGGTCGGCGCCGCTGGAGCTACGTTGGAAAGGTCGCGATGGGCTTCCGGCGCGACTCCGCTCGACCTCCCTCAAGGTGGCCGCCGCTGGCCCCGCGCTGGGAGAACTTCGCGCACTGCTCGGAGACGAGCGGGTGCGCCTCGTCCGTGGAGGCTGACCGTGGGAACCTCGCTCCTCGAATTCGAGAAGCCGATCGCCGAGTTGGAGCGCCAGATCCAGGAGCTCCGAGAGAAGGCGGAGGCACAGAAGCTCGACCTCTCCGCGGAGATCGCGCCGCTCCAGGAGCGGCTCGCCGAGCTCCGTCGGGATACGTACAAGAACCTCACCCCGCTCCAATGCGTGCAGGTGGCCCGCTCGTCGCGCCGCCCCTTTACCCTCGATTACATCCGGCTCGCCTTCAGCGACTTCATCGAGCTGCACGGCGACCGCGCCTTCCGCGATGACCCCTCGATCGTCGGTGGATGGGCGCGGCTCGATGGCGACACGGTGATGATCATCGGGCAGCAGCGCGGGCGCGACACCAAGGAGAACATCCACCGCAACTTCGGGATGCCACACCCCGAGGGGTATCGCAAGGCGCTCCGCCTGCTCAAGCTCGCGGAGAAATTCCAGGTCCCCGTCCTAACCTTCATCGATACGCCGGGGGCTTGGGCCGGACTCGGCGCCGAGGAGCGCGGCCAGTCGGAGGCGATCGCGCGCAATCTCCTCGAGATGAGCCAGCTCACCGTGCCAATCGTCGCGACGGTGATCGGGGAGGGGGGCTCTGGTGGCGCCCTCGCCCTCGGCGTCGCCGACCGCGTGCTGATGCTCGAGCACTCCGTCTACTCGGTGATCACCGTGGAAGGGTGTGCGGCGATCCTCTGGAAGGATGGGAAGAGCCCCGAGATGCGCGAGAAGGCGGCGAGCTCGCTCCGCATCACCTCGCCCGAGCTCCTCGCGCTCAAGGTGATCGACGAGGTGATCCCCGAGCCCCCGGGCGGCGCACATGCCGACCATGAGGCCACGGCGAAGGCGGTGCACGACGTGATCCTCCGGCATCTCGACGAACTCAAGCGGCTCAAGCCCGACAAGCTCGTCCGCAAGCGGCGCGAGAAGTACCTCCGCATGGGGAGCTTCACGAAGTGACCGTGGCGGTGGCGACCCATCTGGTCGAGGTCGAGTTCAAGGGGAATCGGCGGGCCTTCTACACCTGGTCAGGGGAGACGGCGCCAGCGCCGCGGACCCCGGTGATTGTGCAGGTGGAACGCGGCGAGGACTTCGCGCGCGTCCACAGCGTCGGCGAGCTCGCGGAGAAGCGGAAGGCGGGGACCACGCACGGCAAGGCCTCGCCCGAGCCCTTGCCCGCGATCGTGCGCCTCGCGACGCCCAAGGAAATCGACACCGCAGTCCGGCTCCGCGCCGACGAGGACGCGGTACGCCGCGCCGCGATCGGACTCGTCCGCGAGCTCAAGCTCGACATGAAGGTCTCGGACACCGAGTGGCAGTGGGATCGTCGGCGCCTCACCATCTACTTCACCGCTGAGGAGCGTATCGACTTCCGCGACCTGGTGCGTAAGATGGAGCGGCGCTTCTCGACCCGTGTGCACATGTGGCACATCGGGGTGCGTGACGAAGCCAAGCGCCTCGATGGCGTCGGGCGCTGCGGTCGCCCCTTCTGTTCGAGCACCTGGCTCCCGCAGCTCAACCCCGTGAAGTCGAGCGCCGCGAAGGATCAGCGCCTCTCGACGCTCAATCCCGGGCAGATCTCCGGCACCTGTGGCCGGCTGATGTGCTGTCTGCGCTACGAGCACGAATTCTACGTGCAGCAGCGCAAGCGCTTCCCCAAGGAGGGGAAGCTCCTGACGACCGCGGTCGGTGAGGAGAAGGTCATCTCGAACGACATCTTCCGCGAGCGTGTGACGCTGCGCAACGCTGCCGGGGAATACCGCACCATCGCGCTCGCATTGCTGCGGCATGAGCTCGGCGAAGGCCCGATGCCCGAGCCCGATGAGGCGACCGAGTACGACCACGAGGGAGACGATCACGAGGAGGAAAATCTCCCGGTCGTGCCACTCGCGCGCGCCACACCACGCGAGCGCCCACCGGAGCGTCCGCGTGCGCCGCAGCACTCCGAGCGCTCACGCCCCACCGAGCGCCCAGCGACGCCTGCGCCGCAACCTACGGAGCGTACCACGCCCGAATCGCGCGATGAATCCCGTCGTCCCAAGCGCCGCCGTGGCCGCCGCGGCGGTCGTCGCGGACGCGGCGATGGCAACACCGGCGACGCGTCTTCCACCTGACCCACGCGATGTCCAAGTTCTTCATCACCTGCGCCATCGATTACGCCAACGGCGATCCCCACCTCGGCCACGCCTTGGAGAAGATCGGCGCCGACGCGATCGCTCGGGCGCACCGCCAGCTCGGCGACGACGTCTGGTTCCTCATCGGGATGGACGAGCATGGGCAGAAGGTGGCGCAGACGGCCGAGGCCGCCGGGGTCGCGCCACAACAGTTCGTGGATGGCGTCGCCGAGCGCTTCACCACGATGTGGTCGGCGCTCGGGATCTCGCACGATCAGTTCATGCGCACCTCGCACATAGCCCATCACACGGCCGTGACCGAGTTGCTCGAGACGATCTTCACGAACACCCCCGACGCCTTCTACGAGCGCTCGTACACCGGGCAGTACTGCGTCGGGTGCGAGAGCTTCAAGCAGGCGGCGGATCTCCATGACGGGCGCTGCGCGCTGCATCCGACGCGCACGCTCGAGGAGGTCACCGAGCGCAACTGGTTCTTCCGGCTCTCGGCCTATACCGAGCGCCTAAAGGCCCACTTCACCGCGCACCCTGATTTCCTGCAGCCCGAACATCGGCGCAACGAGATCCTCTCTCTCCTAGACCAGGGGCTCGACGACATCTCCGCGAGCCGCGCCCGCATCGCCTGGGGTGTCCCCTTCCCGCGGCCGATCTCCACCGGCGAGACGCAGACCACCTACGTCTGGTTCGATGCGCTCCCGAACTACTGGACCGCGCAGTTCTTCCCGGGCTCGCGTGCGCCCTGGCCCGCCTCCGTGCATGTGGTCGGCAAGGACATCACCCGCTTCCACACCGTGATCTGGCCCGCGATGCTCCTGGCGGCGGGGCTCCCCCTCCCCGCACAGGTCTGGGCGCATGGCTTCATCACCTTGGGCGGCGAGCGCTTCTCCAAATCGGCCGGGGTGAAGCTCGAGCTCAGCGAGGCGATCGCGCGCTTCGGCCCCGATGCCTTCCGCTACTATCTGCTCCGCGACATCCCCTTCGATGGTGACGGCGCCTTCTCGTGGGAGCGCTTCGAGGCGGTCTACACCGCTGAGCTCGCCAACGGACTCGGCAACCTCGCGAGCCGCACCACCGCGATGGTCGAGAAGTACTGCGACGGCGTCGTGCCCGCGGGTTCGCGCACCGCGGAGGATACCGCCGACCTCGCGGACTACGCCGAGGCCCGCGCGGCGCTCGACGGCTCGCGGGGCTACCCGTTGCACGAGGCGCTGGCTGCGATCGTCCGCACGATCGGGCGCGCCAACCAGGCGATCCAGGACGCCAAGCCCTGGGTCCTCGCCAAGGACCCGGCGAATCGGCCGGAGCTCGAGAGCGTCCTCGCCTCGCTCGTGCGCCAGCTGGCCCGCCAGGCGGTCTACCTCGCCCCGTTCATGCCAGGGAAGGCCGAGGCCCTCTGGACCGCCCTAGGGGGCCTTGGGACGGCCGCTGGGACCTCCTTCGCCGCCGCCGACGCCCTCGACTGCACTGGATGGCGGGTGACCAAGGGGGAGGGGCTCTTCCCCCGCCCCGAGCCCCCCGCGACCGACCACTGAAGGTCGTTTAGAAGGCGACCTTCGGGGTCTCGCGCGCGGCCTCTGACTCTACCTCGAAGTAGTCGCGCGCCGCCGCCCCGGCGAGCCCCGCGACCATCACCGCCGGGAAGCGACGGATATAGGTGTTGTACTCTCGCACCACGGTGTTGTAGTCGGTGCGCGAGACCGCGATGCGGTTCTCCGTCCCCGCGAGCTCGTCCTGCAGCCGCAGGAAGTTCTGATCGCTCTTAAGCTGCGGATAGTTCTCAGAGATCGCGAGGAGCCGACCGAGGGCGCCGGTCATCGCCTCGTTCGCACGCGCCATCTCACCGACGTTCCCGCCACGCACCGCGCCCGCGAGCCCCGCGCGCGCCTCCGCGACCTCGGTGAAGATCGTCATCTCTTGTTTCGCGAACCCCTTCACCGTCTCGACGAGGTTCGGCACCAGATCGGCGCGGCGCTGGAGCTGCACCTCGATCTGCTGCTTGGCCGCGGCGGCGGCCTCGTCCTTGGTCTGGATGGCGTTGTAGGCACTCACACCGAGGAGCGCGAGGAGGGCGACGACACCGAGGAGGATGAGGGGGAGGCGCTTCATAGGGTCAGGTCTCAGGGGAGAGGGGTCATGGGACAGGGCAATAAGCTGAAGGCTGAAAGCTGAAAGCTAGAAGCGAAAAGCAGGTGGTTTAAGCTTTCAGCTTTCAGCTTTTAGCCTTCAGACTCCAGCATCTACGTAACTCACGAACCGCTCGATCCCCTGATGATACCCCGTCAGGGTCGAGTCGGCCTCAGCGGTGGGTATCGCCGCGGTCCCCGCCACATGCGCGAGCACGCGAAGGAACGGGACAGGATCGAAGCCGACGCGTGCGGCGGCGTGGCGCACGACCTCAGCGGCATCTGCCGGGATCGGTTCGCCATGCAACCGAAGGAGCGTGCGGAAGAGGACGAGCACTGCGGACTTGGTCGCGGCGAGGAGCTGGAGTTCGCGCGCGGGATCACCATCAGCGGCGAGGATCCCCTGGCGGATCGCGAGGAGCTTCCCCATCGCCTCGAACTCGAGCTGATGGCGGAGATGGGCGGAATCGACCCCGGCCACACCCGCCGGCAGCGCACCGACGAGCACCTCATGCCGCTCGAGTATATCGGCGACCTCGATCGCGAAGATGTCGCGGCTCGTGCGCCACTCCCCCTCGGTCATGATGAGCGGCGCGGGGTGACCGGCGGCGATCCATTCGTGCGTGGTGCGTGCCACCGACCGCAACGTGCTCGGGGTCAGGGTGCGCACGAGCACGAGGATGTTCCGTGCGCCCGAGGGAGCCGCCCCGCCCGTAGTGGCCGCCCCATTCGTCACACTGCCCGTCGTACCGGCGGGCCGTGCCGCCGAGCCGTAGAGCACCACCGCCACCAGATCGTCGGCGAGCGCCGCCTGGAGCCGCTGCATGAGTTGGACCTGCGTGATCGTCACCTTGGCCATCGTCAGAATCTCCCGCTCGAGCCGCCACCTGAGAAGCCACCCCCACCACCGAAGCCGCCGAATCCCCCACCGCCGCCGAACCCACCGAAGCCCCCACCACCGAAGCCGCCGCCGAACCCGCTGCGGCCCATCGGGAAGGGGACCACCACCAGACCCCCGCGCCCGCGCCGACGGCGCGACATCCCGGCGATGATGAGCCAGAGGATGATGAAGAGCACGAAGGGGAACCGCCCCCCCTCCTCCGACGACCGCCGCCGCGGCGGCACCAAGGTCGAATCGAGCGCGAAGCCGAACTCCGCCGCGTAGCGCTCGGCCAACCGCGCAGTGATCAACGCGAGCGCGGGACCATAGGCGCCCTCACGGAGCTGCGGCGTCGCCTCGCGCCGAATGTCCCCCGCAACGGCATCGTTGATGAACCCCTCCGCCCCCTGCCCCACCTGGATACTGATGTGCCCGCTCCCATCCTGACTCGTCTCGCGCGGGACGAGGAGCACCACCACGCCCGCATTGCGCGCACGATCGCCGACGTCGGCAGCGGCGCCCACCCCCCGCTCGCGTCCGATCGCGAGCGCCACATCCCCCCCCCGCGAGCGCCACATCCCCCACCTCGCGGCCGGCAAGATCGGGGAGGGTCAAAACCGCGATCTCCCCTCGCGACCCCGCCAGCACCTGCTCGATGAGCTGCGTGATCCGCGCCTCGTCCTCCGGGGCGATCACATTCGCGAAGTCGCTCACCCGCCCGGTGGGACGCGGGATCGGGGGCGCGGACTGGGCCGCGAGCGAGAGGGGGGTGAGCAGGGCACCCGCGAGGAGGAGCCCACGCAACCAGATAATCATCCCCACAAACTAACGACGTCGCGTCGGGCGATCGGTCGCGGAGCGGGTATAGACCGAGATCGCCCCATTGGGCGCCCGGTTCCCGTACTCCACCCGCGACTCGGAGGGGGAGAGCACGGCGAAGAAGTAGACATCCGTCGGGAGGATGAAGGCGCTGGGGCCGAGGATCTGCCCATCGAGGACCCAGGTCAGGCACTCCCCGGTGCGGGTGTTACGCACGCAGTCGTCGATGCGGCGCGGGAGGGTCAGACTGGGCGTCCCCATCGAGCGGAGGAGCTGCATCATATCGGTGGCGCGGCTCTGGTGCTGCGCCACCCGCTCCGGCTCATAGACCTGCCACCCGCGGCGGTAGGCGTCGACGAGACGCTGCTCGTTAAGCGAGTTCATCCCGCGCACGGTGATGGCCTCGAGAGTCGCCGCCACCTCGGTCATGAGGAGCTCGACCTCGACCGAATCCCCACGACCGATCCGCGCCTCCCCGGTACGGACCACCTCGTAGCCGAGCCGGCGGGCCTGGACGATGACCGCGCCGGTCGGGACTCGCCGTAGGCGGAGGGTGAAGCGCCCCGTCGAATCGCTCACCGTGGAGGCGAGCACATCGTCAAGCGAGTCGCGGACCGTGATCTGAGCGTCCGGGATCGGGATGGCCGTGGTGATCGAGCGCACGGTCCCTCGGAACAGCTGCGCCTCAGCGCGCCCAGCCATCCCAACCAGCAGAACGACGATGCCAGCGAGGGAGGCCCCGCCGAGGCGGTGGCCCGACCAGTTCGAGGGGAGACGAGGGAAACGCGACATGATGGGGGGGAAAGCCCAGCGGCCACCGACCAAGTCAATGGTCGGTGGCCGCTGATCGCAAGGGCGAGCCCCTTGAGACTTACGGCGTGGTGCGAGCCGGCTGACGATCGAGGAAGAAGAGGATCGTCGGCGCGGCCGCGGCGGCCGCCTTGGAACCCGCCACGGCGGCCGGGAAGGCGATCGCCGTCATGACCGAGCCCCCGACAGTCGAACCCGCGATCGGGTCCGCGGTCGTGGTGCCAGCGACACCGGCCGGTGCCGTGGCGGCGACGAGCGAGGTCGTCGTGCCGGTCGCAGCGGCCTGGATCGCGAAGGCGCCCGCCGCACGCGCGGCATACGCCGAGATGCCCGCGGTGCCGTTCGTCAACCCCACGTTCGCGAAGGCCGGGGTCGACCCGACGAGCGTCGTCGTGGCCGTGGCGGTCGCGTGGAGGTCGACGTTGGCGATCCCGAGCCCCGCGTGGATCGCACGGATCGCGACGTTGGTGCTCGCCGCCGGGAGCTGGTCCTTGATCACGAGGACGCGCTGCGCCGGGGTCGAGCCAGTCCGGGCGTACCCGAGGTGGAGGAGGGTGTAGTACTGGCCCGCCTCGAAGGTGTGGGTCAGCTCGGTGAGCTGCTTGGTCTCCGCCCCGAGCCCGTTCGTGGACGAGTTGAGGTTCGGGTCATAGGTGAAGACGCGGAGCGTGCGCGGCCCGGCCTCCAACCCCTGATACCCACCCTGACCCATCCCACGGAAGGGGACGTTGGTGAAGGTCTGCGGCGTGAACGCCACCTTGTCGATCCAGCGGACCGTGGTGTTGAGCGTGTCAGGCACCGCGTTGATGTACCGGACGAAGGCGAGGGGTGGGATCTTCGCCACGACCGGCGCGAGATCCGCTTCCTTGCATCCGACCGCGCCCAGGAGCAGGGCGGCGAAGAGAGAGAATCGAGAGAGACGCATCAGAGAGAACTCCATGGAGTGAGCGAAACCTGGGGATGAGCGCGGCACGGGGCCGCCTACCTGTCGTTCGTGCAGTTCGGCGGACAGGGGTCGGTGGGATCGGGCTTTTCAGACCCGCCACCGAACAGGTCGAGCGATGTCGCCAGGAAGACGAGGACCCCTACGATCCCCACCGCCAACGCCACCGACCTCCCTCGCGAGAACTCCCGGAGCCGATACCCTCGCACCCCGGCCTGCGGGATCTGCACCGATTCCCCGGCCCAGACCGCAGTGGATCCCCGCACCTGCACCGTCCGTGACACCCTCATCGTGATCATCGAATCGGTGGAGCTGACCAACGTGCCGTCGACCCGCCACACCGACTCGCCCAACTGTCCTGCGACCATCAGGCGTCCGCGATCGTTCAACTCGACCGCGACCTCGCGACCCGCTGCCGGCACCGGCTCCTGCATCGGCCGGTAGGTGTGGCATCCGAGCTGGAACGCGAGGAGCCCCGCGCAGAGCCCGGCCGTGAGCCGGCGGGTGAGACCCACCCGCCGGTCACGGAGGTCATGAAGCATTCGCCTCGATCAGAAGCCGTAGGTGGAAGCGGCGGTCGTCGCCTTGCTCCCATTGTAGTACGGCTGCAACCGGGCCTGCATCTCTTGGTACGGGACCGGCCACTCGATCGCCGTGCCCCGGGGAAGATCTCCCCAACCGCGGCTGTCAGTGAACCAGATCATATAGCCAGTGAACGCCGTCTCCATGCGCTTCTCGTACTTCATCGCCTCAAGAAGCGAGCCGCAGGTCCCGTTCGGCAGCTTCGGTACACAGGCGTTGCCCACCGGCACACCCGTGCTGGTCACCGCGGGCAACCCATTTCTGAGACGCGACACATTGATCAGGGCGACCGCTGCTGCGGTGTTCCCGGTGCGGATGTACCCCTCAGCCGCAAGCAGGTCAATTTCGACCTTCGACATGTCGACGTAATTACTGGGCACCGAGGTGTTGAACTGCCCGAGCCCATACCGGCGGTGATCATAGAATGACTCCCCGCTTCCGGCGGCGACGACGTCGTCACCCGGAGGACGGTTCCGGATGTACTGGCCGGCCGGGAGGATGTTATTGACCGTCTGCTGCCCCGTGCAGCTCGCCGCCACGGTGCAGGCCGCACCACGGGTCGACCCCTGCGGCCAACGCTTGTCCGGCGTGGTGACGAGGAAGGCCCGACGGCTCCCCGCCGAGGTCGCGATCCAGGCCTGGTAGGCGCCCGAGGTGTCCGCCATCCCGGCATAACTCATTGGGACGGAGTGCCACCCGCCCGGAATGTAGATCTGCGATGCATCGAACCCAGCACTCCACCCCGTTGTTCCGTTGATCGAAATGAGGTGGTCGGCGGTGATGCCGTTGGTCGCGTCGGCGATGATGGTTGCCCAGGGCAGTGCGGCCCGCTCTTGCGGCGTCCGTGCTGCTGCTGCTCGGATGCGCGCTCGATAGCTGCGGGCGAGCTGGATAAACTGCGCCTGCGTCAGAGTTAGACCACTGATCCAAGTGTTCGGCAGCGTCGACATCGTACGGCCGGCGATCGTGGCTGCTGAATCGAGGAACTCCATCGCCTTCGCGTTCGCGGCAGAAGCCCCGATGAAACCGGGGATCTCAGTGGTCGACATTCCCTCATAGCCGACGGCCACCGAGTCAAACGCAATCGACAGATACCCGACCGCCTGGCCGGCGATGAGGTACGCGAACGCGCGCATCCGATTCTCATCCGCGGCAACAAGCCCCGCCTTCCCTGCAGCGCGAAGGTTCTTGTATGCCGTGATGGAGTTAAAGGCTAGACGCTGCACCCGATGAAATTGATTGAACTCTGCCGCATTACCGCTTGCATTGTCATTGCCCAACTCGTTCGAGATGAGCGAGCGATTGGCCACACGCGCCGCCATGCCGAAGTTCGCGACGGTAGCGAAGGTCTCCTCCGACAGGATCTTGGCCTGGGTGTTCACAGACGTCGATTGACGCTGGATGTTGTTCAGCTGCGGCCCGAGCCCTGCGACGGCCTGTTCCACGGACGCGGCGTCGAAGAGCACACGCGCTACGTCAGGCACATCTTGATTGCGCACGTCGAGCCCATCACCGCAGGCGGCGAGGCCCAAGAGCGCAACGGCGCTGACCATTCGAGTGTTGAATCGCATTCTCAATCCTCAGAAAAGTTGGATGCCCGCCCGGTCGGTTCACACCGACCGGGCGGGGAACCGCATCAGAAGCTGGTGCTCAAAGCAAACGAGATAGTGCGAAGATTGGGAAAGCCGTAGGCATCAATCGCATTGAGCACTCCCGAGCCCAAGCCCCCGCCGCCCACGCCGACCTCGGGATCGAAGCCTCGGTAGTCGGAGAAGGTTAGGAGGTTACGGCCCACGAGGGTCAGCGCCCAGTCGCCGACACCGGCCAACCGGCCGATACGGTAGCCAACTGAGAGCTCACGAAGCTTGACGAACGAGGCGTCCTCGACCGTATTGTTGTTCGGCGCGAGCACGTCGTAAATGCCGCCAATGCCGCCCGTCGAGGTGGCACGGAAGTAATAGCCGATTGGCTTCGCGTCCGCGACGCCGCGGCCGGCCTGATCCGCCTCGCGGTGCATGAAGTCACCCAACGACCACTGCCGCGCCTCGTTCCACACCGACTTGCCGATCGTGGCGTCGAAGAGCGCATAGGCCGTCAGGCGCTTGTACGAGAACTGCTGTGCCGTCGACCAGCGATAGCGCGGGAGAGCCTGACCGACCGAGACGACCGGCACCGCCCCCGTAGCGTCGCGGAAGAGAATCGGGAGCCCCCAATTGAGCGCCTCCTTTCCGGTACCGCCGCCCCAAGGGGCATTGGCCGCGGCAAGACGAGTGAACCAGAGGTTCTTGGTGATCCCTTCGTCGAGCGAGGCGCCACCCGTCCAGACGATGAAACCGTCGGAGTTCCTTTGGTACTGCGACCCTGGACCACCACACTGCTCGGCGAAGCCCGCCGGCAGGTCAGAGCAGTTCTTGATGAAGCGACGGCCGAAGATCTCGCCCATGCGGCCACCTTGGAAGATCTTGAACATCGTCTCCGAGCCCTGCTGGCCGGCGGCGCTGTAGAAGAACTCCGGGATGTCGAGCCTGGAAATCTCTGAGGTGGTGCGGTCGTAATTCAGGCGAACCGAATAATTCAGGTCGCGGGTCTGGATGACCGGGATGTTGAGCGACACTTCAAAGGTGTTGTTGGAAAGCTCGCCCACATTTGACCACTGCGACGTGAAGCCACCGATCGTCGGCACCGGCACCGGCATGATCTGCCCGTCGATGATGTTCCGGGCGTTGGTGACCGTGAGGCCATACTTGTTGAAGAGCTCGAGGTCAAACCCGATCTCGGTCTCAGTCGAAACCTCTGGAGCGAGGTTCGGATTCCCGATCTGCCCGAGGCCGCCGATCAGACCGGCCGAGAGCGAGTAGGTCTCGAAGATCGCGCCGAACGGCGGGCGGTTCCCCGCCTGACCGACCGAGGCGCGAAACTTGAGGTCCGAGATCGCGTCGACGCCGAACCACGACTCCTCGCTGAGGCGGTAGGCGACCGAGCCACGACCGTAGGTCTGCCACCGGTTTGCGGCACCAAAGAGTGAGGCACCATCCCGGCGAACGAGGCCGCTCACGATATACTTGCCCTGCCAGTCGAGGTCGAGATTGGCGAACACGCCGATCTGCCGGACCGTCTGGTTATAGTTGGAGGCCGAGCGGGTGCTCGCGAGCGTCGCGTTAATCGTGTTCAGGCCCGGCACGACAAGCGTGGAACCAGAGCCCGAGACACCGCGGTCATCCTGGGCCTCATAGAGGCCGCGGAAGGAGAGGCGAGAATTGAGCTTGTCACCGAAGAACGAGCCACGCGCCGTAATATCGGTCGAGGCGTTAAGCGAGTAGGACCGGTTGGAGCTCACCGACATGCTGCCGGGATTCGGGGAGGCACAGGTGGTGCAGCGATACTCCTTCTCGGTCTTCGTCTGCTGGTGATTGTTGCGGGTGTCGAAGCCGAAATTGCCCTCGACGTCGATCCAGGTGAGCGGCTGCCAGCGGGAGGTCGCCTGCCCGAGGAAGCGGCCGATGCGGTTGAGCGGCTGGAACTGCTCCGCGTTGTACATCGGATTCTCGTTCTGCGCACCCTGCTGCTGAACAACGGTGCGAATGAAGAGACGACCCTTCGAGTCGCGCCGCAGGAGGTTCGCGCTGGCCCCCGAACTGCTCCGCGTTGTACATCGGATTCTCGTTCTGCGCACCCTGCTGCTGAACAACGGTGCGAATGAAGAGACGACCCTTCGAGTCGCGCCGCAGGAGGTTCGCGCTGGCCGGCTGGCGGGTCACGCGGAACCAGTTGAAGCCCGAGTTCCAGTCCTGGGCGTCAGTATAGTTCGTGCGCACCGAGAAGTTCCAGGAGGAAGCGAGCTGCTGGTCGACGTTGAGGCGGAGCGCCGTACGGGTGTAGCCGCGCATGAAGAGCACCGCGCCCTCCTGCCGGAACTGGTTCGCCGAGGCGAAAAAGTTTGTCCGAGAGATGCGCCCCGTCGCGTCGAAAGTCCCATTCCAGGTCTGGCCGTTGGTCAGCACCGCCTGGATCGGGTTGTAGGAACGGACATAGGGCGAGATCTGATAGAGCGACCGAGCGTTGAGCGGCCCCGGGTTACGGGCGATTCCAGCGTCGTTCACGAAGTTTGCGGGGGTAAGCGCGGCGAAGGTGCCCTGATCGTTGATGCGAAGCGCCTCGGTCTCGATGTCGCGATGGTTCGCGCAATCCGGGGCCCCCGAGACAGTAATGCAGTAGCGGGAGTAGTCCTCGTTCATCAGCATGAAATGCGTGCGCGGGTATTGGTATTCGCGCTCGATGTCGGACTGGCCGTACTCCAAAAGCGAGCGGAAGCGCACGCCCTCACCGGCGTTCTTGCCGGACTTGGTCGTGATCTGGATGACGCCGTTGCCGGCGCGTGACCCGTAGAGCGAGGAGGCAGCGGCCCCCTTCACGACCTCGACGTTCTCGATGTCCTGCGGGTTGATGTCCTGGATCCCGCCCTGCGAGATGACGCCGTCGATGATGTAGAGGGGGTCCTGGCCACGGCCCGAGGCGTTGATCGACTGGGGACCACGGAGGATGACCGCCGGCGCGGCGCCGGGGCGACCCGAGGCCGAGACGATGTTGGCACCCGGCACCTTCCCCGCGAGCTGCGCGAGGGGGTTGGCACCCGGGACCGGCATGTCCTCAGCGGTCACCTGCGCCACGGTGAAGGGGAGCTTCTTCACCTCGGTGGCGCCCGACACGCCGGTCACGACGACCTGGCTGAGGCGGTTCACGTCCTGCTTGAGCTGGAAATCGTGCGTCTGCGAGCCGGCTGAGACCGTGATGGTCTTCACCGCCGGGACGTAGCCGATGGAACGCGCCCGGAGGACCGCCTGCTGCCCGCGCGCACGGGCGCCCGGGATGGTGATGGTGTAACGACCTTCCTCGTTCGTGCCCACCGAGATGGCGAGCGCCTCGATGGTGATGTTGGCACCATAGAGCGGCTGACCCGCGTCGCTGGTCACCCGGCCGGTGATCGTCGCGCTACCCTGCGCGAACGCCACCGAGGCCGAGCCCACCGAGAGGATCAGCGCGAGGATGGAGGCGGCGAGCCTCCGCATCCCGTTGCGTCCCTGCATGTGCATACCTCTGTGAAAGGGGGTTCGACTGCACGCAACACCTGCACCCCAGCCGGATGGCCGGGGGCCCAGAGAACCGATACGGTAACGCTCGGGTCAAGAACCGCGCAACCCTTGAGCGTCCCGATTGTTCCACTACCCAAATCGGAGAAGCGAATCCGTTTGTGACAAAAATCACAAATGGAGATCGTCGTCCACCTGTGATACTCCGCCAAATCGGAAAGCGAATCCGTTTGTGACAAAAATCACAAATGGAGATCGTCGTCCACCTGTGCTACTCCGCCGGCCGCGATCCCGTCACAAACCCGCGTTAGCTTCCCCTTCATGATCCGTCTGCTCCTCCTCTCGGCCCTCCTCGCCCCCCTCGCGGCTGGGGCGCAGCGCCCCGCCCCGGCCCCAGCCACTCGTTCGCCGGCCGGGGCCAGTGCGGTCTCCCCCACCACCGAGCGGGACGCCCGCCTCGCTCGTGCTGACCGGGGCCGTGTCCGCGGGAAGAGCGACGCCCTCTGGATCGTCGTCATCTCCGACTTCCAGTGCCCGTTCTGCAAGAAGTGGCATGAGGAGACCCTCCCGCAGATCGATCGGGACTACGTACGCACCGGGAAGGTGCAGATCGCCTACATGAACTTCCCGATCGCGAGCACGCACCCGAACGCCCCCGCCACGCACGAGTTCGCGATGTGTGCGGCGGAGCAGGAGCAGTTCTGGCCCGCCGCCGATGCCCTCTTCCGCACGCAACGGAGCTGGGGGGCGCGGCGGGACATCCGCGTCGTCCTCGACTCCCTCGCACGTGGGATCCCCCTCGATCAGCGGCGGTACGCCACCTGCATGGACAGCCGCGAGATGAAGGGGCTCGTCGACGCCGACTACGCGCGCGCCACGCAGATCGGCGTGGGGTCCACCCCCAGCTTCCTCGTCGGCGGTCGCCCATTGGTCGGGGCGCAGCCGTACGAGGCCTTCCAGCGCGCGATCGAGGCCGCGCTCGCGGAGCAGGCCAAGGCCGCCCCGCGTAGCGGTACTCCCGGCGCCCCGCACGGCCGCTGACCCTCGACGCATCGCCCCTCCACCGCGATGCACCCGCTCCTCTCCCCCGTCTATGAAGGGGTCGCGCGCGCCGCGACCCTCCTGACCCTCCTCCCCCTCCCAGGGGAGAGCAAGCTCGTCCGGTCGCTCCGCGATCGCCACGAAGCCCGCGCGAACCTGGTGGCGTGGGGCACGGCACATCGCGACCCCACGCGCCCTCTCCTCTGGGTGCACGCCCCCTCGGTGGGGGAGGGGCTGATGGCGGACCCGGTGCTCCGTGCGCTCCGCGCCGCGCACCCATCCTGGCAGCTCCTCTACACCTACTTCTCGCCGAGCGCCGCGCGTTTCGCGTCGCACCTCCCGGTCGATCTCGCTGGGCCCCTTCCCTTCGATTCCACCCGTGCCGCCGAGGCGCTGCTCGACGCGCTGCGACCCACCGCCCTCGTGGTCTCGAAGCTCGATCTCTGGCCACGGCTCACTGAGCGCGCGCACACGCGCGGGGTGCGACTCGGGATGATCTCCGCCACGTTGAGCGAGGGGTCGGGTCGGAGCGGTACGCTCGCGTCAGCACTGCTCGGAGATGCCTATGCCGCGCTGGATGCGGTCGGCGCGATCGATCCCGCCGACGCCGACCGCCTCGTGGCCCTCGGCGTGCATCGCGACCGGATCACCGTCACGGGTGATACCCGCTACGACCAGTGCGCGATACGCACCGCGGCGACCGATCGGACGAGCGCGCTCCTCGCACCGCTCGTGAGCGATCGACCCACCGTGGTCGCGGGCTCGACCTGGCCGAGCGATGAGACGGTGCTCGTGGCGGCCTGGCGCGAGGTTCGCGCGACGGTACCTGTCGCACGGCTGATCATCGCACCGCACGAACCCTCGGACGGACATCTCGCGCCCCTCGAGCGGGGCCCCTCGAGCGCTGGACCGCCGAGGCCGGGCTGCGGTGCGCGCGACTCGCGAACGCATCAGCCGATGACGATGTGGTGTTGGTCGATCGCGTCGGCGTCTTGCACGAGCTCTACGCCCTCGCCGATGCGGCGTACGTGGGGGGCGGCTTCCATGCAGCGGGACTCCACTCGGTGATCGAGCCCGCCTCGTTCGGTGTGCCGGTGGTGTTCGGGCCGCAGCATCGGCGGAGTCGCGATGCGTCGCTCTTGCTCGCGGCCCGTGGGGCGGAGGCGGTGACCGATGCGGAGTCGCTCGCGCGCGCCCTGCGCATCCTCCTCACGGAGCCGGATACGCGCGAGCGAGCTGGCGCGGCCGCTCTGGGGGTCGTGAACGAGGGACTTGGCGCGGCCAAAGCGTCCGTGGCGCTGGTCGAGGGTCTCATCGACCCGACCAGCGCCACGGTGCTCACCGACTGACGGGGCCCGCGCTCAGAGCTTCGTCGCCTGCTCCGTGACGACGCGCACGACATCGTCGACGACCTGGAGGAACCCGCCCTCGATCTGGAAGCGGGTCGTGCCCTCCCCCACCCGCAACACACCGCGACCGAGGGTGGTGACCATCGGCGCGTGCTGCGGGAGGATCCCCACCTCCCCGTCGAACGCCGGCGCGATGACCGACGGCGCCTCCCCCTCGAAGAGGGTGGCTTCCGGGGAGATGACGGAGACCTTCAGCGCGCGACTCACTTCAGCGCCTTGGCGTTCTCGACGACGTCCTCGATCCCGCCGGCCATGAAGAAGGCCTGCTCGGGGAGGTGGTCGAACTCGCCCGCGACGAGACGCTCGATCGAGCTGATGGTCTCCTCGAGCTTCACATACTTCCCCGGGCGGCCGGTGAACTGTTCCGCCACGTGGAAGGGCTGCGACATGAAGCGCTGGATGCGGCGCGCGCGGCCGACGATCTTCTTGTCGTCCTCGCTGAGCTCATCCATGCCGAGGATCGCGATGATGTCCTGGAGCTCCTTGTAGCGCTGCAGGATCCGCTGCACCGAGGTCGCCGCCTTGTAGTGGCGCTCGCCGACGAACTGCGGATCCAAGATGCGCGAGCCCGAGGCGAGCGGATCCACCGCCGGATAGATGCCGAGCTCGGTGATGGCGCGCGAGAGCACGACCGTCGCGTCAAGGTGAGCGAAGGCCGTCGCCGGCGCCGGGTCGGTGATGTCGTCGGCGGGCACGTAGATCGCCTGCACCGAGGTGATCGAGCCGTCGCGCGTCGAGGTGATGCGCTCCTGGAGCTCGCCCATCTCGGTCGCGAGCGTCGGCTGGTAGCCCACGGCGCTCGGCATACGGCCGAGGAGCGCGGAGACCTCCGAGCCTGCCTGCGTGAAGCGGAAGATGTTGTCGATGAAGACGAGCACGTCCGCCTTCTCCTGATCGCGGAAATACTCGGCGACGGTGAGGCCCGAGAGCCCCACGCGGAGGCGCGCACCCGGCGGCTCGTTCATCTGCCCGTAGATCAGGGCGACCTTGTCGATGACGCCCGACTCATTCATCTCGAGGAAGAGGTCGTTCCCCTCGCGCGTCCGCTCGCCCACGCCGCAGAACACCGACTTCCCGCCGTGCCCCTTGGCGACGTTGTTGATGAGCTCCATGATGACGACGGTCTTGCCGACGCCGGCGCCACCGAAGAGCCCGATCTTCCCACCCTTCACGAAGGGAGCGAAGAGGTCGATGACCTTGATCCCCGTCTCGAAGACCTCGGTCTTCGGCTCGAGCGCGACGAACTCCGGGCGCTTGCGGTGGATCGGCCAGCGTTCCGTCGACTTCGGGATCTCAGCGCCCTGGTCCACCGGCTCGCCGAGGACGTTCAGGATGCGGCCGAGCGCCGCGGCGCCGACGGGGACGGTGATCGCGCTCCCGGTGTCGTTCACGGGCATCCCGCGCACGACGGCGTCGGTGGTGCTCATCGCGACGGCGCGGACCTGATTGCGCCCGATGTGCTGCTGCACCTCGGCGACGACGCGGATCTCCTGGCCGCTCTCGGTCGTGGCCTTGATCTCGAGCGCATTGTAGAGCTCGGGGAGATGATCGGCGGGGAACTCGACGTCGAGGACGGGTCCGATGACCTGGACGATCTTGCCGACGGAGGGGGCGGTGGCGGTAGTCATGTGGGTCAGCCCTGGAGCGCGGAGGCACCGCCGACGATCTCGGCGATCTCCTGCGTGATCTGCGCCTGGCGGGCGCGGTTGTAGGTGCGACGGAGGAGGTTCAGCATCTCACCGGCGTTGTCGGTGGCGCTCTTCATCGCCGTGCGGCGGGCGGCCTGCTCGGCCGCCGCGGTCTCGACGAGCGCGCGGTAGACCGCATTGCGCACGTACGAGGGGAGCAACTCGGTGAGGATCGTCTCAGCCGAGGGATACAGCAGGTAATCCTTCTGCGCCCCGGTCGCCGACGGCGGCGTGACGGGGAGGATGCGGTCCGCGGTCGGCGGGGTGGAAAGCACTGAGTTGAAGCGCGAGCCCACCACATAGACCGCATCGAGCGCGCCCGCGGTGAAGCGCTCGATCAGGCCATCGACGAGCGAGGCCGCATC